>Ga0315914_1002510_pt1 | contig 28086 bp, 23 predicted proteins | sample MpolenodulesMG_FD_203920 | JGI IMG/M metagenome (GOLD analysis project Ga0315914, IMG submission 203920) | Medicago polymorpha root nodule microbial communities from Los Angeles, California, United States - elongated nodules | ecosystem: Host-associated > Plants > Roots > Nodule | place: USA...
TTTTTTTTCAATTCCTTCACCTCAATTTGCTCATTTTTATAAAAGGCAAACTAAAAATGATATATTAAAAACTCTATTCTAGCACAATGTGTGCAAAGAATAGGACAACAAAGTCATAACAACCAAGTTACAAGAACAACAAAAATACAAAAGTAAATTAAGATAATGAAACTCGCTACTACTTTATCAAGTCATAATACCAAGACAACTATAGGATTAACCCACCACTAATTCAAATTGAACCAATTTTTTTGTTATGAGTCATAATATGATCATATGTAGATTCTTTATGACTAGAGAGACGATTGTTACGTGCTTTCGATAATGTCCAGACAACATTCAAATAGCTTGAAGAGTGTTCATGAACCATTTTGTTCCCGAACTAGAGACCCCATTTTTGAAAAGCATGCATAATATGAGAATTAGACCAAGCAAAAGAAATGTGCAACCAATGCAATAGGTCATACCACTCATTCCTAGAGAAAGAATGGAAAATAAGTGTTGAAAATCTTCGACACAATCCAAGCAAAAAAGAGATTATGAAATCACAATGTCCTGTCTAATAAAATTGTCCTTCATATGAATTTGGTTTTGAAGAAATCACCAAAGAAATAATGTCACTTTTAACATAATTAACTTATTCCAAACAAGTTTAGAATGGACCACCAATTTCTTCTCCTCTAGATTTAACAAATGATAAGCACCTTTGACAAAGTAACATTTACTATAATCGAGCCTCCACGACCACCGGTCCAAAATATTGTCTTGCAAGGCAACATTGCCTAACAAAGAACAACAATCTAGTAACAAATCCTCTTCCCATACAAATAAACGATGCCTCCAAACTCAAGCACCTCCATAAGCCACCAACCTAATCTAAACATATTTTTCATCGACACATTAGTATTGTAGCATACGACAAAGAGCCTACTATATCTCTCTCTCAACTTACCATATCCCTTTAATTTCCAACCAAGGTCATGACAAAATAATGTCATTTCACCATTACCCACCACTCTCAAAACATGATCATCAAACCAATCACCACTATTCAACCCAATACCTTCCTTGATAGCTTGGAATCAAATTATTTTTGTGCAGTATTCTCTTAAAAATATTAGTTTTGTTCATTATATCAAAACATTATTTTTGTGCAGTCTCCTCTTAATTTTTTTTTTGTACGGTATATAGAAAGAAACACGCCTACGTATATTGGGAATAAGGAAACACATTATTTTTAGTAAAAAAATAAAATAAAATTATATGATTTAGAAATTTAGAAAAAAAGGATATAAATTGTTCATGCGTATGGATCAACATTTATTGCCGCAAACCCAGCGATTTACATCATTATTACAGCAAACTTTCCCGCCGCGTGGAAAAGCTACCAAAAGTAATAAATAAACAAATTAAAAAGATTAGCCCCTTTAATTTTATTACCTTTTAATTACTTTGACGCGTGACATGATAATGACATATGAACATTGACAAAGACAATCACAAAAACAAAACATACACTTTATTCTTAGAAGATTTTAGACTATGCTAAGTGCTAACACTCACACTAGTGCTGTATCATGAAGTAACGGTATGGACTTTACGAAAATTAAAATTTAAAAAGTTTAACGGTTTGGATAACCAAAGGGAGGGTTCAACATAATCTCACACTAAAGTATATTGAACTCAATAATTAATAAAAAAAGTTAACCTACTTGATTGGCCTGATGGTATTGGTTTCAGATCTGAGAGTGTACTCTTCCTTAAGATATCAGGTTCGATTCTTTTTGTGTCAATTTGGGTGGGTTAATTTAGCTCCTTTAAAAAAAAAATTTAAATATCCAATCCATGTTACTCAAAATCTAAGAGATTAGTTTATATAATTTAAAAAATTTCTATTAAAAACAAAAAAATTTGGTACAATATTTTAAAACTTTTTTAACACATACAAAAAGAAAATCAAATCACATTATATCTTGTAAAAAAAAAAATTACATTATCATATTTGTTTGTAAAATATCTTTGCAAATATCTCTTTGATACCTATATAATATAAAAATAAAATAAACACATTATGCATTTAAATTAAATCCCAATAAAGAAGGATAAAATTAATTAGAATGCAATCAATATCTTAAAGATATGAGTTGAAATCCTAAAGGAAATCATTACCATTAATTAATAAATAATATACAATATCTTCATAAACACTCATTTTTTTTATATATTATGTTATATTTTTTTAGGAATATATTATGTTAAATTTTATATATCGTATGATAATTTTTTATATATCAAAACAAAAACAAAAAAACAGCACCCAAGTACAAACAAACTCTTCACAAGTAACACAAACCAGAACATGCCACCTTGTTCTATCTTCCATTCCTAGCACATGCAAATCCCAAAAATTTCTTAACTATAGTGCTCTCTTACTCATCACATACTCCAATATTTTAATCAAACTCCATTAAATATATTCTCAAAAAAAAGTCCAAACACTCTTTCCTATAATAAACAACACAAGTTAATGTTAAAATTCAGTTACACTTCTCTGTCTTTCTCTCTCTAAAAAACTCTCTCTCTCTCTAGAATGGCAACTCTTCAAGACATTGGTGTCTCAGCAGCTATCAACATACTCTCAGCCTTTGCATTCTTGTTAGCATTTGCTTTGCTCAGAATTCAACCAATCAATGACAGAGTTTATTTTCCTAAATGGTATATTAGTGGTGGCAGAAGCAATCCAAGAAGCTCTGCAAATTTTGTTGGCAAATTTGTTAATCTTAATTTCAAGACTTATTTGACTTTTCTTAATTGGATGCCTCAAGCTTTGAGAATGAGTGAGACTGAAATTATTAATCATGCTGGTCTTGATTCTGCTGTTTTTCTCAGAATTTACACTCTTGGGTAATCTTCTTTTATCTCTTTTGTTAATTTTTTAGTATAAAGTTTTGATTTTTATTACTCTTTGTTGCTTAATTTTTTTTGTAGCTATGGTTTTCAGCTTAACTCATAATGGGTTCTGAGAATTTTTTTAGGCACATTGTTTAGTTGGGTTAATGAGAATTGAAATTTTATTTTTAGGCTATAATTTTCAGCATAACTCATAATTGATTTTTTATTTTATTAAAAAAAATCAACTTTTTGATGTGTTGTTCAAGGAACAATGATGTCTGGTTTTATTATCTTTGTGAAGATGTTAAGAATTTTTTGTTATCAAAGAGATTCAATTAAGAGTCATGCCGTGTAGTTTTCAACTTTCTTTTTTGTTAATGTCAGCTTTTGTTTTTTTTCTTGAGGTGTTTTCGTGTGAGCTTAAGCTTTGGTGTTTTGTTCCATGTGGGGTGTTGCTGTATTTTCTTCTTTCCTTCAATCTCCCTCAATTTATGTACTGTTATATGTGTGTGAATTTTGTTGTTGTTACGTGTGAAGGTTGCAATTTTTCTGTTTATTGTATTGAGCATGTGATTGATTGGTTCTGCATTGACAAAAATAAATTTTGGTTGAAAGTGAGTTGAACATAAAGTGACTATTTCAACGCATTCGCAAAAATTAATTTCTATCAATTTACGTTTGGATTAGAATTGTGTTTGTGTGTTGTGTGTGTATATCTCCATAAAGTTGAGAATTGATTCTATGCTACCTCAGAATCTATAAATATTGGCTTATTTTGGGACTGGAATCAATCTAATGTCAAAAGCCAAACATAACAATTTATGGTCAAATCGCGTTTGACTAACCAAAACATGATTCTGGTAGGTAAAAATGCGGAAACAAACATAGGTTAAGTTGAATTTTTTTTTTTGAAGGGATAAGTTAAGTTGAATTATTAATACAGTCCTTATGTTAGTAATATAGTATAAGGTCAATTTACATTTAATTTTGAAATTATTTTATTTGTTGAGTGTTCTGACTAGTTTTTATGTGTTGCACTTCAGCTTAAAGATGTTTATTCCAGTGACAATTGTGGCACTCCTCATTCTTATTCCAGTCAATGTATCAAGTGGGACACTATTTTTCCTAAGAAGAGAATTGGTAGTGAGTGATATTGACAAACTCTCAATATCAAATGTTCCACCTAAATCTTTAAGGTATGAATAATTCACAACATTTCAAGTTGATTCTTTAAGCTCGTGGCATTAGTTACTCTTGTCACTTGTAGATTAGCACATTATTAGAAAAAGAAAAAAATAAATAGTTGAAGCATTATTAGGCTCATGATATAGCTACATTACATTTTTCATGTTTCTAGCTTTTCCTTTCATGTTTGTGCTACCGCTTCTCTTAGTTATCTAACAGCTGTAATTATCAATTTTCAGATTTTTTTTTCACATAGGATTGGAATACATGTTAACAATATGGATTTGTTTTCTACTCTACAAGGAGTATGACAATGTAGCATTAATGAGATTGCATTTCTTGGCCTCACAGCGCAGGCGTGTAGAGCAATTTACGGTGAGCTGAAAGTTTTAATTCAGCGTGAATTGTTCCTCCCGTTAATTATGGATTTTACCCCTTCTAGTTGATTTAAATTCTCTTTCCGAAATCCTCATGGTTTTCGTGATTGCTGCAGGTAGTTGTCAGGAATGTCCCTCGTATTTCTGGTCACTCGGTATCAGATAGTGTGGACAGCTTCTTTAAAACAAACCACCCAGATCATTATATTGGACAACAGGTATGAATTTTACGATATTCTTGATTGGTGAGGTCTGAAATATATACTAAATAGTGGCTATAGTGGTTTAGCAGAATTTTCACAAACCACTTTTGTCCTGCGACACAAATGCTATTTTCCACGATCTATGATTGAAGACACAGATATGAAATTATTTCAAATAAGTATAATATTTATACATGATGTTAGCATTCATATATTTTATTTAATTCAGCAGAACATTCTTTGCATTAATTATTGTCATGTTCCTATTGTCAAATTCATTTTTCCCTTTCAGGCTGTTTACAATGCAAATAGATTCGCTAAATTTGTGAGAAAAAGAGATAGACTTCAAAATTGGCTGGACTATTACCGGATCAAGTTTCAGAAGCATCCTGATACAAGGCCAACTGTCAAGGTATGTAATTTTTCCAGTGTTTTAGAAATTGGACCGAATATCGAACCGGTGAGCCCTTTGTGTCATGGTTTAATCGGCTTAGCCACGGTTGAATAATACAAAAAAGTTTAAAAGTAAAATAAATAAACAAACACAAAATGAAAACTTATTGAACTTGAACCTACTGCTGGTCAACTAGACTGCGGTTCAACTAGGACCAAACCAACCAGCAAACTTGCCTGTTCCCGGTTGAACCATCTAGTTCGGTCTGATTTTTGAAACATTAATGATAACTACCATGAGTACAAGAAGTACAGTATGTGGCTTAACAAAAATCTATTCAAACCCAGAATCTGACGGTGTTCTCTCTTTTCATTGTGTAGACTGGATGTTTAGGGCTTTGGGGTAGGAAAGTTGATGCTATTGAGTACTATGACCAACATGTTAAGGAACTTGATAAACTGGTAAGTTGTTTTTGTTTTTCTATGCAATATGTTAAGGGCTTGTTTGAAATTGAATTGACTTATTTGAGCTTATCTATTGGCAGAAACACTTGTGAGACTGTTTTAAAGAGCTTATGGAAACAACTTATGACATGTCCATAAGCTGTTTCATATTATTTCTATAAGCTCTCCAAGATAACTTTTGAAAACAGTTCTTATTTTATCTTTCGTTATAGAAAGCTTGTACATAAACACTTATATGATAAGCACTTATGCTATAAGCGCTTAATTAAACTGTTTACCAGACTGGGTCTAACTCCTCATTGTTATTTGAATATTTTTGTTATTAAAATTCTGTAAAGTAAGTTTCCTTGTCCTTATGCTAGTAATAGTAAATAGTAATGCATGCACTTTCCTTATTTCTTGGCGGTACTTTGACATGTCTTGTGCAGATGACATTGGAGCGCCAGAAAATTATAAAAGATCCTAAATCAATTTTGCCAGTGGCTTTTCTGTCATTCAATTCACGTTGGGCAGCATCAGTATGTGCACAAACCCAACAAAGCAAAAATCCTACACTCTGGTTGACTGATTGGGCTCCAGAGCCACGTGATATATATTGGCGAAACTTGTCCATACCATTTGTTTCTTTAACTGTCCGGAAACTTGTAATAACGTTGTCAGTGTTTGCCTTGGTATTCTTCTACATGATTCCCATTGCTTTTGTTCAATCCCTTGCAAATTTGGATGGTCTTGAAAAAGTTGCTCCTTTCCTCAGACCAGTAATAGAATTGTAAGTGAACTTAAATGTGCTTTTGAATATATTGTTGAGAAGTTAATTAGTCTAGAAGTAAATGAATATGATTCCGTGATTCTATCAAAAATTACACTCTAGATTAATATTATGGCCTTCAATATAATTGTCTGGTAGTTAAAACTCTTTTTTTTTGCTTTTGGCAGGAAATTCATCAAGTCCTTTCTACAAGGTTTTCTTCCCGGTTTGGCGCTTAAAATATTTTTATATATTCTACCAACAGTTCTGATGATTATGTCAAAAATTGAGGGATATATTGCATTATCAACACTCGAGCGGAAAACAGCAGCAAAATATTATTACTTTATGCTGGTAAATGTTTTCTTGGGAAGCATAATAACTGGAACTGCATTTGAACAACTGCATGCTTTTCTTCATCAGTCACCTACACAGTATGTTTTGTAGTTGATTTTTTTCTTGTTATGTTTTTCCTAGTTTTTTTCGTTTCCTCCATGTGACAGATTTTTGTGGATTTTATTGTTGATTATAGAATTCCTAGAACAATTGGAGTTTCCATTCCAATGAAGGCTACCTTCTTTATAACTTACATAATGGTTGATGGCTGGGCTGGTATCGCTGGTGAGATTCTCAGATTAAAGCCATTGGTTATATATCATCTTAAGAACCTGTTCATAGTTAAAACCGAGAGAGATCGAGGAAAGGCGATGGATCCAGGGAGTGTGGAGTTTCCCGAAACTCTTCCAAGCCTTCAACTATATTTCCTTCTTGGTATTGTGTATGCTGTGATAACTCCAATCCTTCTTCCTTTCATACTTGTCTTCTTCGCCTTTGCATATTTGGTTTACCGTCATCAGGTCAGTGCCTATAACGTTTTTCTCTGAAAATTCAATGACGCTGTATTACAAATATAATTATTTTTATGATGTTTGACTTTGCAGATAATCAATGTCTACAATCAACAATATGAAAGCGCTGCTGCATTTTGGCCACAAGTTCACAGCCGCATCATCGCAAGCTTAATACTATCCCAGATTCTTCTGTTTGGCTTGCTTAGCACAAAAAAGGCAGTGAAGTCTACACCTTTGCTTATAATGTTACCAATATTGACATTTGCATTTCACAAGTACTGCAAGAGTCGTTTTGAGCCAGCATTTAGGAAGTACCCTGTTGAGGTATGTGATGTTAACGTGCAATGTATTAGGCCAATATTACAAATTACTATTCCAGTTTCGAATATAAATAAAAATAGATAAACTCAGGTTTGGTGATATAAAATATAAGCGATCTCACTTAAAAAAAAAAGTTTAGGAAACACAATTATTTCGTTGACTATGTGAAAAAGGTTGGATGAGATTAACTAATATTCTTAAGGGTCATGCTAACCGGTGCCCCCAGGGCACTGGTTAAGCATACAAAAAAAGGAATTTATTACCATAAAAGGAAACTTTGTTGACTTATTTATGGATTAATTACACAGTTTTCAATGCAATAATTACTATATAATTTCCCTTTTTAGTATGCTTAACCAGTGCCCCGGGGGCACCGGTTAGCATTTCCCTTCTTAATTAGAGTGAGTTAATTTTTTGCTTATAAGTTATAATCAACGCCTGCTGGAGAGAGAATCAGTTTGGAAAGGATGTCAAACCATGCTATTGTAGTTGCTTTCTCATATTTAGCAGTTGTATCGTAAACTGATTTTTCTCTTGACCTATTCAGGAAGCAATGGCTAAGGATATACTGGAGAAAACCACAGAACCTGACCTAAACATAAAGGCATATTTAGCAGATTCTTACTTGCATCCAATCTTAAGATCGTTCGAAGTTGAAGAAGAGGAACTGGTTGAACTAGAAACGGTTGAAGTAAGAGTAGATAAACACCAAACTCATCATGTTGCTAGTCCAATATTGAGTGAGCCTGGTTCACCTTCACCACCACATCATGTCCATCAACACCCACATCAACCTTCACCACCTCATTACAATGACTACCCTTTACCTCCTGAGTATTATTACCATCCTACCTCCCCTACTCATTATGCCTATCAATATCAAAATCAACCTTGAATTGATTTAGATATGCTTATCAGTTACAAAGTTTCTTGAGACCCTTATTAGTGTTTTTCTTTTTAATATATATTGACTTAGATATGTGTTTTGGCCATTTACCTATTGCAATTGTAAATTATCATTATTTTTTTCTTGATGTAAATGTTATGGCTTCTTTTAACAATGAGGTGGTTAAAGTAGGAAGGTTTCACTTGATCAAGTTGGTGGAAAGTTGAAAGGTCTCATTTTTGTTGGTTTATTATGTTTGCAAAATTAATGTGGTCTAAGTAATGTGATCCAACATGGTTATTATCAGGTTATACCATGTTGCACCTAGGATGGAAGATTATGTTGGTATTGAGATGTGAAAGAAGTTATAAAGCAAAATGATAAAAAGCTCATAACATTGTTGTTGATTGAAATAAGATTTGTTGAAAGGCAGATAATACAAACATGATTTTAGAAAGCAAAATGAAAAATAAATGGTTATGATTGAGTCGAGCTAGTTAACTTGCGCAGGCCATGATTGGGTTGAGTTGCCTCAAGTAGGCGATGACATCGCCATTCAATCTGGCCAACTTGTTGGGGTACTTAGCGACTTTTGGAAGGAGTAAAATATGAAGAGAGAATTTCACACCATGTGAAAGAGTCAAATGGTTTTATTATTGCACAACACTACAATTACATTCTTTGAGTTTTCTTAAATAGCAAGTAGCTCAACTAACTATCAAAACAAACTTAACAAACTAGTTACTTGAATAGCAAGTAACTGTCAAAACTAACTTATATCTATCTTAGTTAACAAACCAACATTGAATTATATCACAATACACCACCTAATTCATGTCGGATAGAACCTTCCTTCCCATTATGTTCTTTAGTTCATCAAACCTACTCTTACAAAATACGAATTTTTTTATTAAGATCATTTTTTAAATATCAAATAATTTAAGTTGTTAAAAGTGGTGGTTGCTGAACGTGGCGTCATATGGTTGTCGAGGAACACCTTAAAGTTCTCCGTTCGTCCTATTCGAAAACAAATATTCAAATTTCACGTGCAACACAACGAATGCATGCAGAAATGTCCATGCCTATCTTACAATTCTCCACACACAATGGTCCCAAGACGTAGCTGTTACATTCCTAATTCATATTCCCATGTTCAGACACAAAACCTTCACTCTCAAGCAAGCCAAACTCCACATGAATGCTGTTATTCAAACCACACAATTTTCAATTCTAAACCAAATTAGGCAATGCCTAATTCTTTATTATAGCATTCAAATTTCACACAAAATCATAACTCATAACTTCCTTCAAAATTTTGCAGTACCATTTCCTTCTCTAAAAATCAATGGCTGCAAACTGGAATTTTTTTTCTCTCCCCAACAGTACTATCATTTACCCTCATTGGTATTCATCAAAAACTGGAATTTACAATAGTTTACAGTCTCCTAGGAACCTTCCGACCGACCCTTTTCTCGACGTTGTATCCTTCATCTTTTCTCACCCTCATGATGGGATTTTAGCCCTTGTTGATTCCTCATCTGGGTCTTCCATTTCTTACTCAAATTTGTTAACTTTAGTCAAATCCTTAGCTTCTGGCCTTCATAAAATGGGTGTTTCACAAGGTGATGTTGTTTTGCTTTTACTTCCAAATTCAATTTACTATCCCATTGTACTATTGAGTGTTATGTATCTAGGTGCTGTTGTTACACCATTGAATCCTCTTAGTAGTGTATGCGAAATTCGTAAGCAGGTTAAGGAGTGTGGTGTGAGCTTTGCTTTCACTATACCTGAAAATATCAAGAAGCTAGAGTCATTAGGCATTCCTGCTATTGCTGTGCCAGAAAATGAAATGGATTTGAAGCATGATTGTTTCTCATGTTTTTATAACCTTACTTATGGTAAATTCCATTCAATAAAGAAAAACCTTATTTATGGTGACTTTGATTTGCCTCAAAGGCCGGTTATTAAACAAGAAGACACTGCCGGTATATTGTATTCTTCTGGTACTACAGGTGTGAGCAAAGGAGTTGTTTTAACTCATAGAAATCTTATTGCTATGGTTGAGCTTTTTGTGAGGTTTGAAGCTTCTCAATATGATTACTCTAGCTCCAAGACTGTGCATCTAGCTGTTTTGCCGATGTTCCATTTATATGGTTTATCACTCTTTGCTACCGGATTATTGTCATTGGGTTCTACAATCGTTGTAATGAGGAAATATGACATCGATGAGGCTATTAGGGCGATTGATAAATATAAAGTTACACACTTTCATGTTGTTCCAATGATGTTGTCGGCATTGACAGCGAAGGCAAAGGATGGTAATGGAAGTAAGTTGCAGAGTTTAAGACATGTCTCTTGCGGTGCAGAGCCTTTGAGCAAAGGAGCTATAAATGATTTTGTGCAAGCTTTCCCTAATGTTGATTTTATACAGGTAAAGAACCTTGGAGAAAATTAGCCTTAATGAAGAATGCAAGTCATGCTCCATCATTTATGTAATTGATTGAGTTATTTTTCTTTGCTATTGCTGTTAGTAGCTAAATAAATGCTAGTTTCATTTAGTTAACAGAGAAAATTGTGAGCTCCGGAATTATTTTTAATAGCAGCCGATAAATACTATTTTTGTGCCATTGGTATTCACATTTACAACATGTTCTGGAGTCTGGACCATAATAGTTGAACTTTACTTCTTTATGGCAAAATGTTGATTTCCTAGATTTTTAAGGATGTGCAGCTGTATGATTGTTTCTTTTTAGGGTTATGGAATGACTGAGTCGGGCGCAGTAGGAACACGCGGCTTCAATACTGATAAGTTTCACAACTATTCCTCACTAGGGTTGTTAGCTCCAAACATAGAAGCAAAAGTGGTAGATTGGAAAAGTGGTACATTTTTGCCCCAAGGCCTCAGCGGTGAGCTTTGGTTGAGAGGGCCTTCAATTATGAAAGGTAAAAATTCTGTATTTTTGTAAATACATATAGATAAATATATTACAAAGGGAAACATGGTTATATATAAGGTCTTGTCTATTGTGTGCAATCTTAACCTACATTTGCATGAGATTGATTCATTGACTTCAACTGTTTTGTTGCTATAACTTTTGTTTCTGTCTTATTCCTTAAGCCTATTTATACCTTTTTTGCCTATCTCTTTTACTATTCCATTTGAAATTATTAACCAAAATTTTTCCTTATTTCTTAGGATACTTGAATAATGAGGAAGCTACAATGTCAACAATTGATAAGGATGGTTGGCTACATACTGGAGATATTGTTTATTTTGATCAAGATGGATATTTATATTTGTCTGGCCGTTTGAAAAACATTATCAAATACAAGGGATTTCAGGTATCAAACTTTCTGTATATTAAACTTCTATAAGAAAAAGTTCTTATACAATTTATTTTTACTAAATATGTATGCATTGTTCTTATGTATGACACATGATCTTTTACAGATTGCTCCTGCTGATTTAGAAGCTTTGTTAATTTCGCATCCTGAAATAGTTGATGCAGCCGTTACAGCGTAAGTATATGAACATTTCATTTATGTCTTTGTCTTATAGCGTGCCTCTTTGGACATTAAAATACGACCTTGAGTATTACATCATTTTCGATATTAGTGGCAAGGTTGATGGAGTTGGGGAGATTCCAGTGGCATTTGTGGTAAAGAAAGTTGGAAGTGTACTTTCTTCAAACCATGTGATCGATTACGTTGCTAAGCAGGTTTTTCTCTAGACAGACATGAACTTCTATGATATGTGAATTGATATTACTACTTGAATCAATGTCATAGTGTCTATTACATTTTGGAATGGTTTTCACATTTTAAACCTTTTTTCTGGTAGGTTGCTCCATACAAGAAGGTTCGGAAAGTGGTCTTCACAGACAAGATACCGAGATCTGCAACTGGGAAAATCCTCCGAAAGCAACTCAGGAATTGCTTGACTTCTATGCTCTGAGGCATTTTTTTGGACATGTCTAGAGAGTGATCCTGAAAATTCGCCAAAGACTATGCAGAGTAGGTTATCATGACATGAAATAGGCTGAATATGATTGTTTTGAACTATAGCAGAGATTAGAGTCCACAAACCAGAAGAAGAAAAAACCTATCATGCCATGTACACCTCTAATCACTTATATTAAGAGATCCTTATTAGTGCACTAAAGAAATTACTTTTGAACTCTGCATAGAAACGCACATGAAAAGTTATATGTAAAATTATAATTACAATAATTATATTTGTGCCTCTTGTGTCATATACTTTTTAATGAGAGTATTTAATATCTCAACTACATGGAGATTTTATGCATAAAGCTCGTTCAGTAAGCCCTTCGAGGAGAGGGTAGTGATCCTTCAAATAATTTTGTCAAGATTTTTTAGTTAATAGACAGTTTGTTAGTTAACTAACTTGCTGCACAAGTAACAGCTCACTAACAAACTAAATGCATAAGCCATAGCTTATCCTTTTTTAATATCATATTTAACATCTATTGATCGGGACACCCACCATGTACATCAACGCACAAGTACAATAGTGTTGAGCGTGAGGGGTGTATTGGAAAAATCCAAGTCACACATTGATAGAGCTTGAATAGGGTTTATAAAGAGTGACACATCTCACCTTACAAGTCAGCTTTGTAGGGTTAGGTTAGTGTTGGGCGTGAGGGGTATATTGGAAAAGAGCAAATCCCACATTGATAGAGCTGTTTATAAAAAAAATGGCACCTCTCGCCTTACAAACCAGTTTTGTAGGGTTGTGTTGGACTCAACCACTACTTCTAATAATATTTGATTGTAAGAGGAGGTAGACAAAATCACATTATGCTCCTAATTCGTATTCCCATTTCCATAAACACAAAACCTTCACTCTAAAGCAAGCCAAATCCACTAAGCTCTGTTTTCTCAATTCAACCATAAATTAAATTCTAAACCGAACTAAGCAATGCCTCATTCTTTATAACAGCATTCACATTTCACACACTCTTTTTTTTTTTTTTTTGATAAGGCAAAAAAAGCAATAAAATTCAAGAGAGGGCTTGAACCCTTATACAGCCAGAGTGCAAAAACTACACAAAAGAAAGAGAGACAAGTAGTAGCCACATTAGGCCAACTATCAAAACAGGACCTAAGCTAGCAAAAACAAAGAGAAATACTACTACGGTTCTAAAACTTTTGGTTTTGTAATACCCTTTTTAGAACGGGTGATGATGCCCTCTGAATCCGTTGAATCCGCAGGATTAGCTTGACATTTCACACACTCAATCATAACTCATAACTGCATTTGAAATTTTGCAGTGCCATTCACTTTTCTGAAAAACAATGGCTGCAAATTTCAATTGTGACATGCCACAAAATACCATCACTCAGCCTCATTGGTATTCACCAAAAACTGGAATTTACAATAGTATACACTCTCCTAGGAAACTTCCAACCGACCCTTTTCTCGACGTTGTTTCCTTCATCTTTTCTCACCCTCATGATGGGGTTATAGCCCTTATTGATTCCTCATCTGGGACTTCCATTTCTTACGCAAAATTGTTACCTTTTGTCAAATCAATGGCTTCTGGTCTTCATAAAATGCGAGTTTTACAAGGTGACCTTGTTTTGCTTCTACTTCCAAATTCAATTTACTATCCCATTGTACTATTGGGTGTAATGTACCTAGGTGCTGTTGTTACACCATTGAATCCTCTTAGCAGTGTTGATGAAATTCGTAAGCGGGTCAATGACTGTGGCGTGAGTTTTGCTTTTACTATACCTGAAAATGCTAAGAAACTAGAGCCATTAGGCATTCCTATTATTTCTGTGCCAGAAAATGAAAAGGATTTGAAGCATGATTGTTTCTCTTGTTTTTTTGACCTTATTTCTGGTAACTTTGTTTTGCCTCAAAAGCCGGTTATTAAACAGGAAGACACTGCTGCTATATTGTTTTCTTCTGGTACTACTGGTGTGAGCAAAGGAGTTGTTTTAACTCATAGAAATCTTATTGCTATGGTTGATGTTTTGGAGAGGTTGGAAGCTTCTCGACATGAATACTCTAGTTCCAAGAATGTGTGTCTAGCTGTTTTGCCGATGTTCCATATATATGGTTTATCGCTCTTTGCTACGGGATTATTGTCATTGGGTTCTACAATCGTTGTAATGAGGAAATTTGACATTGATGAGACTATTAGGGCGATCGATAAATATGACGTTACTCACGTTTATGTTGTTCCACCGATATTGTCGGCATTGACAGCAAAGGCAAAGGGTGTAAATGGAAGTAAGTTGCAGAGCTTGCGACAGGTCGGTTCTAGTGCAGCGCCTTTAAGCACTAAAGTTATAAATGATTTTGTCCAAGCTTTCCCTAATGTTGATTTAATACAGGTAAAAACCTCATAATAAAATAGTCTTATTTAAAGAATGCAAGTCATGATCCATCATTTATAAGATTGCTTGAGTTATTTTTCATTGTTATTGTTGTTGGTATCTAAATGCCGATTTCATTTGCTTTGAAATTGATTTTTAATAGCAGCTGATAAACACTCTTTTTGTGCCATTGGTGTTCACATATACAACATGTTCTGGACTATCAAAGTTGAACTTTGCTTGATGATGTTAATAATGTTGTTTTCCTAGATTTTTTTAAGGATGTGCATCTGTGAAATTTTTTCCTTTTAGGGTTATGGAATGACCGAGTCGGGTGCATTAGCAGCATGCGGTTTCAATACTGAAAAGTTTCACAACTATTCTTCACTAGGGTTGTTGGCACCAAACATGGAGGCAAAAGTGGTAGATTGGAATAGTGGTGCATTTTTGCCCCCAGGCAGAAGTGGTGAGCTTTGGTTGAGAGGTCCTTCAATTATGAAAGGTAAAATAAAATCTGTATTTTTTATTCTTAGAAATCGGGTATTACACAACCCCACAACCACAAAATCGGATTGTGAGGTGAGGATTTCCCCCACTTATAAACACAAGTTATCTCTTATCCGATGTGGGACTATTTAACACACCCACTCACGCCCAGGCTTGGACATCTAGAGTGTGGATATAAATGGTGGATGGTCCAATGGATCTTGAAGGAGATTGTGATACCATCTTAGAAATCGTGATTGGGTCTTACACAAGACCACAAAACCGGCTTGTAGAATTATTTCTTATCTGATGTAGAACTATTTAACACACCCCCTTCACGCCCATCCGATGTGGGACTATTTAACACACTCCCTCACGCTCAGGCTTGGACATCTGGAGTGTGGATATAAATGATGGATGGACCAATGGATCTTCAAGGAGACTGTAATACCATGTTAGAAATCATGATTGGGTCTTACACAAGACCACAAACCGGCTTGTAAGGTTAGGATTCCCCCCACTTATAAACACATTGTCAGACCATCTCTTATCCGATGTGAGACTATTTAATATTTATGAATGGAAAATAATTATAAATAGTAAAAAGGGAAACGTGGTAATATAAAGGTTGTATATTGTTGGGAATCCTAACCTACATTTGCATGAGATTGATTCAATGACTTCAACTGTTTTGTTGCTATATTTTCTTCAAAAAAACTGTTTTGTTGCTATAACTTTTGTTTTTGTCTTATTCCTTAAGCCTGTTTGTACCTTTTCTGTCTGTCTTGTTATTTCAATTGAAATTATTAGTCAAACTTTTTCCTTCTCAGGATACTTGAATAATGAAGAAGCTACAATATCAACAATTGATAAAGATGGCTGGCTACATACTGGAGATATTGTTTATTTTGATCAAGATGGATATTTATATTTATTTGACCGCTTGAAAGAATTTATCAAATACAAGGGCTTTCAGGTATCAAATTTTTTGTTTATTAAAATTTTATGGTGATGTTACATATTTTTATTTTAAAATTCATTTTTAGTCAATTTGTATGCATTGTTCTGATGTATATCACACATGATCTGTTACAGATTCCTCCTGCGGATTTAGAAGCTGTGTTAATTTTGCATCCTGAAATAGTGGATGTCGCCGTTACTGGGTAAGTATATGAACACTTCATTTATGTATTCTAAGATGCATCTTTAGACATTTAAATATAATCTTAAGTGTTTCATCATTTTCCACATCAGTGCCAAGGATGAAGAAGCTGGGGAGATTCCGGTGGCATTTGTGGTCAAGAAAGTTGGAAGTGTACTTTCTCCGAAGGATGTTATTGATTACACAGCTAAGAAGGTTCATCTTTACAAGACAGACATGAGTTCTACGATATTTGAATTGATATTACTAGTTGAATCAATGTTAGTATTGGAATGGTTTTCAAATTTTAACTTCTTTTTTTCTGGCAGGTTGCTCCATACAAGAAGGTTCGGAAAGTGGTCTTCATCGATAAGATTCCGAGGTCTGTGACTGGTAAGATCCTCCGAAAGGAACTCAGAAACTGCTTGCCTTCTAAACTCTAAGGCATTTCTTTTAGTTAGGTACATTCACCATGAGTGCTATTAAGGAACGAAGAGCATTGTATCTCAATAGTTGTGTAAAAAAAAAGTGTCATTATTGTAAGTTACATAAATTTCTATTCTGCTTTATTTATCTATGAATAATAAGGACTGAAGTCCAAAAACCAGAAGAAAATCTATGTCCTGTATGGTAAGAGATCCTTGTATGTGCACTAGAGAAATTACTTTTGAACTCTAGATGCATGCATGCAGATGCACAAGAAAAGTTATATGTAAAATTTATACTGAAAATAATATTATTTGTGCTTCTTATGTCATACCTTTTCTTGGTGGTGGATGGTGATTTAACTTGAAATGCAGGTTTGGTTTATTAAAAAATTTCTTTGAAGTTATTATTAGAGGTAAGAGCTTCGGAACCCTCTTGTATCTTCATAAGTTGTTTTTTTCATTAACTACCTTAACAACATTAGAACATACTAATGAGGAAAAGTAAGTCCTACATTAGAACATACTAAAAGTGCAGCAAATCATGGTTTCGATATTTTATCAAACAATATTGCATACATTTTCCACTAAATCATGCCACTTTGAATAAGCATAACATCAAAATATTATCACCTCTAACTCATCCATACAAACAGACAAGAAAAAAATGGTTCTGCAACTGGCAGCAACTTACAATGTTCTAACCACAAAACCGAACTTCTTCATTACTTTGGCATATGCCACAGGAACAAGAGCAGGTATTCTCAATCTACGTTTCTGTTAGGAGTCCCACATTGAGTATATCAAAGTGCTTGATGTGGTACTTAAATCATGAGGTTCTCCCACCTATTGGACTAGTCTTTTGGGTTGGGCTCTCCTCTTGGGCTTAAGTCCTAACAGTTTCACTGTTTTTGACTGCAATGAATACCAGGAAGTCATCAATTACAAGAATAGTAGACTACCCTTCAAGGGTTGGTTGTAGGGCTTATTTTAGTGGGTTGTCGACGGTCATAAAGATATCATAATCATTTTGACTGAGGAGGTAAACACTGAATCGGTAAATGGCAGACATATTTATTAACCACAATTCTATTATGGTATCAGAGCCTATGGTTAAAACTGAAGCTCATGCTCAATTAATTGGAAGAAAGCAAACTTGAGAGAAGAAGAAACTTAGCAATTGTATTGAGTAAAATCACAAATCTAAATTATACATTGTCTTAGTACAATTATTTATACTACAATCATCTAACTAATCATGGTTAGAGATTTACCTAACTCTAGTGAAAAGTTAGTTAACAGACAATTTTTTAGTTAACTAACTTGTTGCGCAAGTAACAGCTCACTAACAAACTAAATGCATAAGCCATAGCTTATCCTTTCTCAATATCATATTTAACACCTATGCATAAGCCATAGCTTATCCTTTCTCAATATCATATTTAACACCTATAGATGAGGACACCCACCACTTATCTTCACGCACAGTTCAATAGTGTTGAACGTGAGGGTGTATTGGAAAAATCCAAGTCTTACATTGATAGAGCTTGAATAGAGTTTATAAAGAGTGGCACATTTCACCTTACAAGCCGGTTTTCTGGGGTTGTGTTAGACCGAACCAAAACTTCTAATAATTTTCAATTGTAAGAGGATGTAGACAAAATCACATTATGCTCCGAACTCATATTTTTATTTCCACAACCTCCACTCTCAAGCAAGCCAAACTCCACTAAGCCTTGTTTTCTCAATTCAACCACAAATTAAATTCTAAACCAAACTAGGCAATGCATCATTATTTATAACAACGTTCACATTTCACACACTCATAACTGAATTTGATATCTAGCTGTTTTGCCAATGTTCCACGTATATGGTCTATCGCTCTTTGCTATGGGGTTATTGTCGTTGGGGTTCTGCAATCGTTGTAATGAGGAAATTTAGCATTGATGAGGCTATAAGGGTGGATGATAAATATATTGTTACACATTTTGACGTTGTTCCACCGATGTTGATGGCATTGACAAAGAAGGCAAAGGGTGTTAATGTAAGTAAATTGCAGAGTTTAAGACAGGTCTATTGCAGCACAGCGCCTTTGAGCACAGACATGAAGTTCTATGATGTTTGAATTGATATTACTACTGGAATCAATGTCATAGTGTCTTAGTATTGGAATGGTTTTCACATATTAACCCTTTTTACTTGCAGGTTGCTCCATTCAAGAAGGTTCGGAGAGTGGCCTTCACAGACAAGATACCGAGGTCGGCAGCTGGGAAGATCCTCCAAAAGCAACGCAGGAATTTCTTGACTTCCAAGAAATAAACAATATATACTATATATTTTATCAATTGCTATAAAATTTAATACTACCACAATTTTTTTAATTATCATTATTTACTTAACATAATACTATATTTAAGGACAATGTGTGATGTTACCAACATTGACATGTGCATTTCACAAGGAATGCCTGAGTCGTTTTGACCCAACATTTAATTCTAATTATGACCATGTAAAACTTGCTCTTAGAAAATTTAAAGAGAGCAAAAATCGAAGGAAATTTTTAGAGAGACTAAATTAGAAATTCGGCACATTTAGAGGGCCTGATAGGGTCTACTTATTTCAGATAAACAGACTTCTATAAAAGTCTCAGCCTTATTTATTTTTTAAAAAAAATATAAAAAATGTTTGATCTGTTCTTCACTGACTTAGGTTAGGCAGTAGGGTCCTATCGGCGAGCTTGGCCTATTTCCACGCCTCACGTCACGATGCCCATCAAAATTTCCAATAGACTAATACAGAAAAACTAATGGAGAATATTAGGATTTTTGCAAGCATCATTGGACTCATTTCTTATGCATTCAGCTCTTCTATCTACCATCTTTTTGGTAAGTAGAACTTCATCAAAGTCATTAGTTAGACTGTCGTGAATTCAGTATCAGTAGCATGATGTTATTTTTGAAGAATGGAAGATAATTTACTACTGTCGCCACAGAAATGAATTTAATCTGATTATAGTAAATAATAATGGTAGCCTACAAAATCAGTGTTCTAGTTTTCAATGAAGAGTATCTTTATAGCACTGAACAATTACATTCTCATGAATCTCAATAAACCTGGTTTTAGGTTAATTGTTCCAATGGAACAAATACTTAGCATTTCAATCAAACTGAAAATGTCAATCGCCTTACTTAGGGATTCCAGCTTCCAGTTCCTAAGGTTAATCCAGATGGAGGAAGTTTCCTGTGCAAATCTCGGGCAGTTATTGGAGGATGTCCCTTATGGATTGTCGTCACCCATGAAGGTGCCTTTTGCAATCATCAATCCACTTTTCATACCCATCTTAAGAAATCTTGATACTCACAGATTCCCCTTGAATCAGCGCGACGGAAACTGGCTGACATGAATGTTGCAGTTGTTTGATAGTTCCTGAACGAACGATTTCTTCTCTAAAGGTTGAAGTTCCAGCGGAGCCAGAAATTTCCCCAGGCAAACCATTGTTGAACATCAATTGTTCAACTTGAAATACAACAGATAACACAACCAAAGTTTAATAATTTCTATTCAGTTAGAACAACCTAGTCTTGTTTCTATAAAGATGCAAACAAGTTATCCTAATAAACATAGAAGGAACTTGAAACACTTGTAACTCTTGTTATCTATCACCTTGCAACTTCAACTTTTCCAAGTATTCTATATATACATGCATTTTATTAAGCAATAACTGTCTCTAACGATAATCGACCCTTACTAACTAACCAATTGAATCCTAATTGATCCTCTTACACAATCAATATCCTCTAACAAAAACAACTGGTTAAGTCGGTCTTGAATATCAGACATTCCGTACTCTATATACTCATCCGAATTTTTACCGTGAACATCATGCAACCTAGCAATGAAGTTTTCATATGCTGGCAGCAACATGTTTTCTAGGGTAATTATTATTTGTTTCCTTAGTTGCTCGTCAAAAACACGCCATGTTGACTGAATTCCACATATCTCCTGAAACTTCTGGTGGAACGAATTGAGATTGTCTTTAATTGAATCTGCTTTATAATTTGGCGACATTGAGTCGTTGATATCAATCTTCAAAAAATCGATCACCTTATTCCATGAGCTTCTACAATAGAGTTCACAGTATTGCTCCTTGTTTTTACAAAACCCATCATCCCAAAAGGTTTCAAGTTGGTACTCAATGTGACTTAGATTATTCATCATGAAAAAATAACGCATAGCAGGGTCCTCGTAAATTTGTGACTTAGCTTCCAAGTTTATGTGAAAAAAATCCATTATAAGCTTTATTTGTGAATAGAATAAACAAGATGTTCCTACTCCATCAGCAACAACCAAAGGGTATTCTTTTAAAATTTTCTCCAAGTTCTTCCTTGACCAGAAAGCTAAAACGATATAGCCGGTGACTTCACATGTCATAGGATGAACTCCGCCATCAGCCCAACAATCCAACTCTGCATCCGGCGTAAGAAATATCAATTTCCCAAATTCCATGAAAATGTTTCTACATGCTTCACCCAACCTATTCTTGAACTTCAGTGCTTCGTCAACCAACAAATCAGTAAACAAGGATTCAAATTCGGGAATGAGATCAGACATCGTCTCAAACAAGTCAAGAATTTTAAACAAACGCCACGCAGACGAACTTTGATTCACAAATGAATCTGCAAAATTCAATAGTTGACACGTCGCTCCATGACAAACCTCTAAAAAACAAAGATCGGATGATTCAGAGTTTGATTCCGGGAAGACACAGTTGTAGAGTCGACGTTCACTTGGAAATAATATTTTAAGAGCAACCTTAGAAGCTTTAATCCATCTTCCAATCATGTAATCCTGAAATCCCATCTTTCTCAATCCTAATAATTTATTTATCAACAAATCTTCCAACCATTCTTTACGCAAACTAATGTACAAGTCAGAGCACTCTTTATGAAACCCAGCATCGACCATCAATTTCGCGGTTTTGTGAAGGTGATTGATTGTTTCATCCGGCAGGGCATCAATTATGAAGTTGTGATCAGTCACCGCCAATTTATAGTTACCTTTCACCTTCTCCATAAACATTTTGGAAACGTTTGAATCGTTCTTCTTAAGATCATTCATACAAATCATAAATTGTTGCATGATGCTGCTACCACCATTGGTGTCTTCAAGTTGTTGTGAATCAACTTGAATGACTACTCGTTGTTCTTCGAGTCCAAGACACTGAGTGTCTTGTGTAACAATTAAGGAAGAGAAAGAAGACCGAATAGTGATAAGACAGTAGCTGTAACAGGCTCCAACAATACCTAACAACAATTTAATCTTCATGAGTTGTACAATTAAACATCCTAGATAAAAGTACATAAGGTCCACTTCAAATCCGCACTGAATTTGTCTCGACAAGCTAAGTGACATGATCGCAAAGGCAGCACATGAAAAAAGACTATATGCATCTGGTTTTCCATTCATAATTTTATCAGAGAAAAAGGAATAGACAGAAGTAATTGTCAATACCAAAAATGCCGAATGAGCTTTGAATCGAAGACTTGTCGAGTGTTGCCATGTAGTTGCAAACAAAAGCATTAGACAAATGATGAAACTGAAAACAGTGTAAAGAAATATCTTCAACAAATTCCAATTACCAAATAGATGGTTGAAGGAAGAGCTTAGAGCATAACAAAGCAATCCAACAACTGATGATGCAAAACCAACAATTCTCCATACCTTTGTATGCATCAGCCACCTCTGAATTTGGATGGCAGTGCCTTCTTTCATGTCCACTCTTTTAGACTATGTTGTGATTCGAAATTGCTTATACTTTTAAGAGTACCTGCCACAATAATTTAGAGTATCTACTTTATGACCATGTATATTTCAACATGAGTATCTGCTACAAATCAACAATAATTCAGTGTACCTACTTGTGAAGATATTTTAGCATTAATATTGACTTTAAGAGCTACTATATTCACATATTCAAACTAGTCTATCTTTCTCATTATTATAAACCTTACAATCTTTCATGTAAAAAGCCATAAGATTATATAAAATAGTTTACAATCATCATCAGGGTTCAAATTCTAAACATATAATTTATAAGGTCCTTTTTTTTTAAAAAAACTCGGTATCCGGTCCAACAACCGACTAATTCGAAAGGACCAATCCCACCACTTATTTATGGGAGTCCCATTTAAAGCCAAAACAAAGTTTTATATAGACTTGCCCCGAAATTGACACCAAAGGAAATCGAACATGAGACATTGAGAGAAACAAACTCCAGATCCCAAGTCCACCATTAGTCTAACCCCAAATGGGTATTATATGGTCCAATTACTAACCACTACTCTTCAAGGACAATTGCCAAGTCTTATTTGCACACATTGTGACTTGTGATGACCACAAGTTAAAATATATTTTTCTATTCATAAAAACTGAATACTTTTCATTCAGTTTATTATAAATTTCATTTTACCTCAAATCCCTATCTGACTCAAGAAAAACATATCAGTCTTAGAATCCAAAGACAAACTAACAACCCACTACCTTTACAAATTTTCGTATGCATCAATAATTTTTTTACAAAAATATCCATATTTAATTTACCATTGAGAAACATAAATACATTTTCTCCCTCTATGATATTAATAACAATAGGGGTAAATATATAACCAAACAAACGTGCTCAAGTGATTAATGAGCTCCATCAATGGCGAATTGTTCAACAAAACATGAGTTGATTTCGATTTTTGGGTGAAACAATTATTGGTCAGACTTTACTTACTTTTCGGCAAAACTCCATGTTATCAGAGTCTTTTTCCCCTGAAAACGTTAAAACCAAAAAGAAAAATATAGGGGTAAATATGTAAAACTAACACATGCTTCAAACAGATTTATTACTAACAACTTTTTTTAATATCCGTGATTTTTGTTATAAGTTTCTACAATAAGGACGAATGGATTATGTAATATAATGCATGTCTCCTTAGGTATATGATTCACGATTTGAATTTTGATTGTACACCACGTTTACATTCAATATTCATCATTCATGAGTGAATTGGACACTCTTTTTTCAACGTTCACTCTAGCACTTAATTTTTTATTGAGTGAAAATTAAGTGGATTCTACCACTTTATGTTGAGCTCATTCCAAAAGGATAAGAATCGTATAGATTTAACCTAATGAAAGTGTGAAAGTTATGATAAATAATATTGGAAGGAAAGTATTCCCCGGACTCCTCATCCACCATTAGATTAAGCATAACTTGCAGAATTTATTATGTTTCTTCCACAACAAATCACTCTCTCTTTCTCTCTTGTATCAACAAAGAAAAAACTCTTTCTCTCACGCACACACTTTGGTCATTGGTGGGGCAGGGATAAGAGATACGAGTGGTCATAGGCCTGTCATTGGACAAGTGCAAGGAGCTTTATGGAGCTGAGCCTCCAATTTATGAAGACCTCAAATATTTGTTAGGATGGGACTATAATTGTTGGGATGTATGGTAAAAATGTATTTTCTTATAATAGAAGGTAGGTTTAAACCAAAAAAACACTTATTATTTGATAAAAAAAAAGGAGAAAATTGATAAGTTACTCTCAATCCACACACATCCACTAACAAAAGAAAATCAACAAAACAAATTGAAATTAAAATAACGCTTATTATTAATTTATTTATTTTTAAAGAACTTATTATTAATTTATAATTGCTCAAATTACCACTAGCTCTAAGAAAATATTACCACTATTTTTTTCTATTAGAGGTCTATTCTTTATATTTCCTAGGGCCTCCAATTTGATTGGCACGGCCCTACGAGTGGCGTGCTAAAAGAGTAAGAAGATGTATGGACGGAGCATAAGATCCAATAGTAAATACAATTGACACACCATGTATCATCTATTTATCTATATGAGTTTGAAAACATACGATAATGTTAGGATTGTCATAGTTATTATCCGGTAATACCATGCATGATGGACCTAGATGGAAAGTTATGTTGGTATTAAGATGTGAAATAAGTAAGAAATACAAACAATTAAAGAAGCAAATTGGAGGCATTTTTGAAAAATTTATAGGGCGCGCTAGTCATGCATAGGGTGAGAAAAGTAATACTCAGAAGAAAATGTGAATGTCCTTTTGAATATGAGGTGGGCTTATGAGTGCTGGTGTATGGAAAATGAACGTAGTGCTATTTTCACATGAACATTTGGATGTGTACATCCATATATTAGTTATGGAAAGTTAATTGATAAAAGACTCATAATATTATAGTTGATTGAAATAAGATTGAAAATTATATTTTTTTGACAACAGATTGAAAAATATTGATAAAAGAAAAATAATGTACAAACATGGTTTTAGAAAGAAAAATAAAAAAAATTCACTTGATCACTTGGGTGCCATTAAAAAAAAACTTGATCACTTGCCTTGAATTAGATCATGGATGAGTCAAGATGGTCTTTTATTGAATGTGGATGATCGTGTTGGTTGACTTGGACAGACCATGATCTTATTGATAGGTTTGAGCATCGATTGAACTAAAAGTGAGACCAACAGAGGTTACAGTCTCTCCAAACTTTAAAAAAAAAACTATACTAATTAATATTTTTTGGTTTCAATATTTATTTTTTATAAATTTTATGCAACATTTTACGTTAACTTTTTTTTACTCTATATTCGGCCTTAAACACCTAAATTTCTAAGCTTAATTGCACTAATCATTAACTAAAATCTTTAACACCGAAAAATAAAGTAGAGTTATTTTTACAATTTATAAAAGATTCGGAATCCTTAACCAAAATTTTAGTTTATGATTCCTTATTGCAATTACTCTTAGGAATATCGAATAACCGTCTGTAAGTCACTACCAACGATTCACCGATCATGATTGCATCCCCTTATGTTTGCATTTTTTATTTTTTTCATATTTTCTTTGCTATTCAAATATTGTTTTAGTCTCATCATTCTTTGACAAACCTCAAGGTACTTAACTTTCTTATATCCTTAAAATTTCTTATAATTGTGCATATCTATTAATTTTAAATATATCTTATAATTTCTTAAATATTTGTCTATATATTGTGCATTTGAAATTTATTTTTTTTCACTAAATTATACTTTTAACTCGGTCCCCTTCTAAGCTAAATTTCAGGCTTTGTCCCTGGGTTTGAGTATAAATATTATAAAAAAAAATTATGGCGACTCAAGGTTGTCGTTGGTAGTGGTCGGCGGGGGAGCTCCGGAGACCCCACGACGGCGGACGATGAAGATCTAATGGTTAGACAGTCGAGCTCTAGACATGACTACACAAGCAAGTCCTAGAAATACCAACAAAAAGAAATATATGGAACTCATTTGATAGATTCTCTAATTTAGCAACAACAAAAGAGTCTAAAAAATTGTTAAAGTTCGTCGGCCAATCAGCACAAAGAAAGTTCTCACTCCATATATGACGAAATTGGACACATTACTCCAAAGCCAATGGTTATGAATACGCTGCAACAACATGGATCAAATAGGTAAAATTATTACCAAAATATATATAAAAATACCGCAACTTATTTTGATTGTTCGATCAAATGATTTTTTATTTTTTTTGCTTAAAACAATCTAAACTGATCGAGAAACACCTCCTTTGTCACTTCACATGTTCATCATTCTACAAAAAAACAATCTCCAAGAAGTTCTAGAAGCAAACTGTTCTCTCTAGTGGCGTAGTAAGTGACGGTGACAATTTCCCACTCTTTTTTATATCTATTCAATTATCTCATTTTTTTTAATTATTTTATTATTTAATAAATTAATGTGAACCAATAATTTATTTTAAAATATGTAAACCATCATTAATAGTATTATATGTCAATCAATTGTTTATGTAAGGTATGTTTGAATACTCTTGAGAAACACACAGTTCATTTTAAGGGTTGTTTTTTCTCTTGCATTCATCTCAAAATTTTCATCATTTTATAATGAATTTGATGAAAAATCAATTCAAACAAACTCGCATGTGATGATGTTGGGTTAGTTGCATCCATCATTAAGCTTTTTGAAATGGAAAATAATTTTTAGACATTTAAAATTCAATCCCCTACTTAAAAGAGAAAGACATTAGAAAAAATAATGTGATAAATATGATAAATTGATGATGTAATAGAAAAGAGATAAAGAGAAAATGAGGTGCGAATAAACATATAAAAATAAAAGTGTTCAAATATAAATGTTCTTTTGAAATATCTACCCACCTAAATATAACATATTTGATTAAAAATACTTAAATTTTTCCAAAACCAAACTAGTATCGCTTTGTGTCTCCCATCAATAACATCATGCACCGAATCAACGCTTACATGTACTACTAAAATGTCATGCCCATTTCTTCCTAGTACAACCCATAACCAAAAGTGGAAAAATAGAAATTTGTCATTTTCCAGCAGCAAGTAGATTATTTGTCAAACCTAGTTAATGTTTGCCAAAAACCTTGTACCAAAACAAATTCATTTTTAATTTTAAAAAAAAAAAAAAAAAAAAAAAAAAAACTAGTAGCAAAACTTAAAAAACTTGGACAAACAATATTTTAAAAGCTAGTAATGTTATTTGCCAAACCAATTACATGCAACAAACAAGGTGAGGTTTAGTATGGGAAAACAAAGTTGTTTCCCATCATGGGAAAGTCTTTTTGGACTGTTAGATTAAATAGGAATACAAATTTTATGATGGTCTGTCTATACCATATTACCATATAATCCATCAGCATTCTCTCTCCTCCATTCCACCACAACACAATTCATCTTCCATCTCAATTTTACTTTTCAATCCGAAGAACACAAATTTACTACTCAAATTTGGACAAACTGAGTTGAGTTTTGGAAACAATGAGGGACTATGTTGTCACCATCAGCAGACTTATAAGGCATATGTACCAATAATATAGATGAATCAAACTCCAATATATCTCCCCAAATTTAGAAAACACACCAACAAGAGTCATATTTAATCAAGAAACCAATATTCTTTTTTATCATTTCTGTATGTAAATTCGGCACCATCACATTTACAAAATCTAGATCTGGTTCGACTTTTCCTGCATCATCACATATTCAAAAATTAGATCTAGTTCGGCAACCATAACTTTACTACCGAAAGTGACCGGAAACTCTTCCGTGGTGGTGTGCGGTGGCTCTCCGGCGAAGGTTCTTTGAACTAGATGTTAATAAATAAATAAATAATCTGCTTCTATGTAATTTTTGATTTTGATGCTTGTTTTTCTTTTAAATTAGATATTGATAAATAAATAATCAATTAGTTTGAATAAGTCTTATTTTCGAAACAATTGGGAGAGGAAAAAAATCTAGTATGAATTTGTGTTGTT
>Ga0315914_1002514_pt1 | contig 28067 bp, 15 predicted proteins | sample MpolenodulesMG_FD_203920 | JGI IMG/M metagenome (GOLD analysis project Ga0315914, IMG submission 203920) | Medicago polymorpha root nodule microbial communities from Los Angeles, California, United States - elongated nodules | ecosystem: Host-associated > Plants > Roots > Nodule | place: USA...
TGTTTCATATTTTATAATAGGGTTTAAAACCACATGTTAATTAAATTGTGAATAAAAAATAGCGAAAAAATATGTATTCAATTTTTTATTATATTAAAATAGATCCGCAATACTATTTTTTTTTAAAATTGTGTTAGATTATAATTTTTTTGCTAGATTATTAGAAATAAAAAAATATATTAAGGGAGTAAAGTGTAGATTTTAACATAAGAGGGGAGGGGTATATAATTCAAGCTTCTCTTGAGGGAGGGGAGTGAAACGTTTTCTAATATGTTTTGAATAAGAGGGGAGGGGAGTGTATATTTTAACATAAGAGGGGAGGGAAGCGTAATTCAAGCATCTTTGAAGAGAGGGGTGTGTAATTTACTCAAATGTTATTAAAATGTGAAAGTTTGCAAATAAGTAGTCCATGATCAATAATTAAAATCATCATAGACCCATCACACATAACATAATTTCCAAAACACAAACTGTCTAATTAAATAACACCATAGTTTTAAATTGCCCTCTGCAACCACAATTGGACCCTCAATATCAAATATTTTGAGGTCATTGCAATTGTAATATCGACTGCATCAGCCTCATTTTCTCGCAATATAAAGGTTAAATAAAACCACCAAAAAACAGTAACATATATACCTCAGGAGAAAAATTCTCAAAAGTAATATTCTCAGCAATAAAGTCTTCCCCTTCCACGATGGTACTTCCACAACCAAAAGTTCCATTTCCTATCACCTTAGAACTCTGCAACAACAACAAAAAACACACTAATCACAACCAATAAAAACATCAAAAAATTTGAATTTGTCACATACCCACTTCCTCAAACGAGGAAATCCTATGAGGCACTAACACAAATCACACATCAAACACGACACTAATAATAATTTGAAAAAAATTAAAATTATTCATGTTTTAGTGTTGTATCAGTGTCACACATGGCCACATGTGGGACACCGTACACGTATTTAATAGTTTGAAGTGTCGACACTAGATAACATTAAGAAAATGCATGAACCTACTTGTTGGTGATCAATTTTATTGGCAGTGTTGTTCCATGTGAGAATAGTATCCTCAGGACACAAACCAACGAAAGTGATGAAATTCTTAGTCTTTGCCACGTAAAGTGGTTGTCGGTAGATTCCCGGAGATATCCTTATGATCGTCCGGCGTGTGTTTCTGAGTGGCACTGCATCAATAGCTTCTTGTACAGTTCTGTAGTTTCCGGTTCCATTTTGTGACACTGTCAATACAAAAGGTGCCATTATTTGTAATTTTTGTTGTGTGAAAATTATTGTTTGTATGTTGTGTTTGTGAATTGTTGTGACTTTATGAGTGTTGAATAAGATTCGTAGCGGACACAAAACGCAGAGAGAGAAAAAGACATGCAGACAAAGAATCTAGGACTAAGGAGAGATTCTTAAATGTTATGTTATGCTCTTCTAAATAAATGTTCCGATTTCCTTAAAGAAAAAAATAATGTTCCGATTATTTTTCTTCTTTTAATAAATTTTATGTTCCTTATGGTGGTTTTAACAAAACCTTCGCGAAATTAACTCAGTTGGTAAATATAATATATAATAAATTAAAGGTCTGAGGTTTAAAAATCCGGAAAAAAAAAAAAAAAATCTTATGTTAGTTTATATAACAATGAATATGCTGATGATAGTTTTTGTTTGACAAATATATATGTTGATGATGGTTTACTACTTTGACTTAACTTTTCTTTTTTTTTGCAATTTAATAGTTATATTTTTGTATCTTACCAACAAAATATATACGACCCTTTGAGGAAAAAAATACATGTGCACATGTTTATATTTTTGTCTTAAATTCAAGTGGTTTTCTTCGTTGAACTTTTTTTTTTTTTTGTCAATTAGCTTAATAGTTATAGTTCATACATTTTTTTTAAGAAAGTTATAGTTCATACATTTTAAATCTGAAGAAATTGTTTTGAACCACGACCTCTATATATAATGCAATATCTTTATCAAATGAGTTAAACTCATAGAGACTCTTTTCTTGAACTCTTTACTAACAGTAATATATATATTTTTTCACTAACTCTAATATTGATGGAAACTCTTTAGAAAATCTTGCTAGGGCAGGATTTGGAGGAGACATTTTGGTGAATTATATTTTTTTTTTGGAATTTCTTTTTGGCTTTTATGGATTTGTTTCTAACCTTTATTCTAAATTCTAAATCACTTGCTATCGTTTAGATTTAGCTTCGAAAGAATAACAGACACACAAGGTCTTTGGATCTGATTCTAAATTATTCAAGAAAATAATTAAGATGTACTTCTAATAATTTCATTAGAAGATTCTAGCGTTCATTTCCTTCCAAATTACACAAGTGCTTGCAAACCAGATTAAATACATAAAGGAGCACTGGAATTTAGCGATACCTGAAAAAATACCGATCTGAAGATAATGATTTGAGATGGTTAAAGGGTTAACCGAAGAAACACCTAACCAACTGCCAAGCCTGACCAAAAACATCACAATGCAAGAAAATATGATCTGTCGATTCAATCATCCCGCAACCAGAGACACACAACTAAGCATCTTCCTGAATTATCCTTCTCCGATATAGATTATCCTTCGTAGGCAATCTATCACGGAGAAGCCACCAAGCAAAAACTGAAACTTTAAGCGGTACATTTTTCCTCCAAATGCTAGTACTTGATTATAGATTAGGATAGTCAAAATAGTATTTACGTTATAATTTCTGTTAATATTTTCATATTAATTCCCTCAATATACTTAGTTATTATCATATTGATTAAGGATGGGAATGGAGCAGACCGACCTACAGGGGCCTACGACCTAGCCTACAACAGACCAGACTAAACCAGGCTTTTTTGGTAAATAGAGAAGGTTTGGGCTTTTTTAAGTCTATTTAGCTTAAAAAGTCAGATCACAGGCCTTTCAAAAAGCCTCTTAAGCCTATTTAAGTAATATGAATAATATTATTTATTATTATATTATATTTTGTACTTTGAATTAAAATATAAATTTGTAAACTTTTTCAATAATTTAGGTTTTATTAGTATACATTAATTTTTTTGCATATATAAATGTATTATTATAAACTAGAATAGAAATAGCATACAATATATAGCCGAATTCCCTAAAACCTCGTGTTGATTATCAAAAGAGAGTTTAATTTAATTGAACTATTAGTTCGCTAGTCTATTTAAACTTAGATCACATTGCTTATTTAAATATGCTCATAAGATATAGACTTTTAAACAGGCTAGCAGGTCGTATCAGGCTTTCAGTAGGCCTAAAAAGTAGGCCTATGACAGGCCGCAACCAAGCTTAGGCTCTAAGAAAATATGGCAGGTCAGGCTTAGGCCTTACAAAGCCTAACTCGACCTAACCTATTCTCATCCCTAATATTGATCTTCATAAATATATACTTACTATCGTATCAATTTTTGTATGAAAAGTGTTAATATCGATGTTGAATGACTATCTTAACATCAAATACTATTTTGATCAAAGTGCACACTCTAATATTATTTTAAAATTTCGTAAATTTATCGACTATTTGTAACTCTTTAAACGTTCGGGATCCAAATGACTACGGATCCTCGCCATTTTTTTTATGTGGTGGATGGGGATTGAACTTTACCATCCATGCATTGTATCTGTCAACTTCAACTGAGCTAAACTCACGAAGACGACGGATCCTCGCCACTTGTCCCCAATAGAAATAGTTTCAACTTTCAACCACTGATTTTTCACAGACAAATATAAATAACACTTTAGATCCTAAAATTCATCATCTTCATCATCCTTATTCAATTCTCTGAACCAAAAAAAAAAAACCGATCAAGAAAAAATGTCATATTTCACTCGTGGCGGAAACGGCGACGAAAGCGTCGACGATTTCGACGAATACGATCCAACACCATACGGTGGTGGATACGACATTCACCTTACCTACGGCAGACCAATTCCACCTTCCGATGAAACATGTTACCCATCAGGTTCATCCAACAATGATTTTGATTATGATCGTCCTCAATTTGAATCTTATGCTCAACCTTCTGCTTATGGTGATGAAGCTCTTGCTACTGAATATAGTAGCTATTCTAGACCTAAACCTAGACCTGCACCTTCTAGTTTTCACCCTGAATCTGGTGGTGGGTATGGGAGAAAACAAGGATCTGGGTATGGTGGTCAGGAATCTGAAATTGGATCTGGGTATGGTGGGAGGAAGCAAGAGGGTGAATATGGATCTGGGTATGGTGGTGGTGGGGCCCAGGAGGGTGAATATGGATCTGGGTATGGTGGAAGGAAGCAAGATTCTGAATTAGGATCTGGGTATGGGAGAAAGAATGAGGAAAGTGAATATGGGTCTGGTTATGGTGGAAGGAAGCAAGAATCTGGATATGGGTCAGGATATGGTGGGGCCCAGGAGTCTGAATATGGTAGAAAGAATGAGGAAAGTGAGTATGGGTCTGGGTATGGTGGGAGGAAGCAAGAATCTGGATATGATGGGAGGAAGGAGGAAAGTGAATATGGGTCTGGATATGGTGGGAGAAAGAATGAGGAGGAGAGTGAGGGTTATGGGAGGAAGAATGAGTACGAGAGTGGTGGATCGGAGTATGGATCGGGGAGGAAGAAGAGTGGTTATGGGGAGGAAGAAGGTTATGGAGGAGGTAGGAGTGAGTATGAGAGGAAGCCTAGCTATGGAAGGAGTGACGATGAAGAGAAGCCGAGCTATGGGAGGAAAACTAGCTATGGACGGAGTGATGAGGAGGAGAAGCCAAGCTATGGGAGGAGTGAGTACGAGAGGAAACCTAGCTATGGAAGAAGTGATGATGAGGAGAAGCCGAGCTATGGGAGGAAAACTAGCTATGGAAGGAGTGATGATGAGGAGAAACCAAGCTACGGTTATGAGCGTTCTGAGAGGCGTGGTGATGATGAGGATGAGGGCTATGGACGTAAGAAATATGTGAGTTTTATTGCTTATGGATTTATGGTTATGAATTTTTATTGACATAGTTTAATGTTCTAATTTAGAGGTTATTTTCTTCATCTATGATAATGTTGTTTTCATATGTGTGTTGTGTGTTTGTATACATACATGAATATTTTTGCCCTTCGGTAGGATCTTATGATTTGTGTTATGATCCTTGTGTTACAAGTTACAACCCCTTCCAATCCTAGGTGTAGGATAGAGTTTGACCACATTGCTTTGAATTAATAATCTCCAAATTGGTATACTTTGAACTCTTGAGAAAAATGGCATTTCCTTCCTTACCTAATAGAATAATAGTGTGCCCCACTCTGATATTATATGTATGAGTATGATGATGATAATTCACTTCATAAATCATTATTATAGTGAAATTGCGTAAACTAATTGGTAATTTGGTATAGTGTAGTGTTTTTTTACACTTGTCTCTTGACATTTTTTTTCTTTCACAAGTTTCACAAATATGTGGAGTTTTCCTTGATCCCTCTTTGGTTGTAGTAACAATTTTTGTAGAGTTTTTGCACACTCTTCAATTGTAGCAACATTTATATTTCTTATATAACATGTTTTTATGTGCTTATTGAGTAAGCATTTGATTAAACAGATGATCCCAGTGCCTAATTCTTTAATGCTATGCAGTCAATAGTTGCATTGCATAGTGGCTCCTAGGTGCTACGCAAACCCCATTTTTGAATTGTAACTGTAGCGACCGCTATACAGTGAAGCTCTTGTAAAAGTCTGAATATGCCCACAACTTCTAGTTGTCCACTCTGATGAGTATTGATCACAATGAACTTTGATTATTTTGTTGTTTTAATGTGTATGGTACTATGGTATGATTTTGTATTTTTTCCCCCTAAACTTCAACCATACCACACTACATGATAGCTGATATAAGGCTTTAGCGTTTTCTGTGTATCTGCCATTTACTACACATCTTAAGTGGTTGCTCAAAATCTTATTTTTTCTGCCGTAATATATGATATACAGCTTGTCAGTTTCATAGATTTGAAATGCTTAAAGCTCAGTCCACTTGATTGTCTACACTGACATTTAAGAAACTTTACCTGCTAGCTGCATTATTTCTTTAAGTAGATTTTAATTGAGTTTGAGTGGATTACTTTGATGCACTGCTGTTTAAAAAGATAATGAAACTTTTCCAACTTACTCTGATAAATTTGTGAAATTATCAGGGTTGATGGGCTGAACTGAAACATATTCATTTATCGAATATCATTTAACAAACCATTCTTTTAATGAAACTAATCTGACTTTTGCTGGATTCCATTCCTTACCCGCGATTTGCACAGAAGAAAAATAGGTGAATTGGATGCTCTGGAACCTATTACCATTCCCTTTCATTCTATCACTTTCTGCCAATACAAACATGGCCTTTAGGCTCGCGGTCTCTTAACGAATATTTATCTGTTGGATGAAACTTTTGAATTTCTATTACAAAATTATATCCTTTCAAAATTGTTTTGACTTGTTGTTGGCTCTTTGCATTTTTAAAAAGCAATGGCTTCCTCATACATGAAAGTCCTAAGTACATGTAGTAGTTTTCGAAGCGATATATGTATTTAATGTTTAGTGTTTTTGTTAGTGAGTCGCTGCATTTAATTGTGCAAGGTTTATACATTTAATGTGACAAATATTTCTATCTGTAGTACACAGTGCTTCTATTTCCTAACATTCCAACAATGTGCATTTTATGGATTTTGCAAGCAATGTAAAATGTTTTACTTGGTAATTGTAAATATTTGAGTTGGTATTCATTGAATGATGTTTTCGTACCACGCAGGGAGGAGAGGATGGCTCCGATGATGATGAGGGGAGGAAGAAGCATCACCACAAGAGTCATTATCGCAAGAGTTATGATGACGAGTAAACAATATGACCGTCGTTGCTGTTTGTATGGAAGTCTTCCCATAATTACCTACTAAATAAAGGGTTGACTTGTAGTGTGATATCTTCCTTCTTGTTTGGACTATACTATGAAGTCTTGAGCTTTCAGAACTATTGGTCTAAACTTAATGTATTGTTGTTTGGCTTTTGAGTTATTATAATATCCCTAATGTTTGAGTTGTTGTGTTAACTATTTCTCTCTGTTTGGAAGTTTGAATTTGATTACACACTTTGTCTGATTTTGCCTATTAATGCATCCCACTGATGCACTATGCTTTTTAAATATTTAATTTCATAAATGAAAACATTCCAAAGAAATTTTTTATAAGCAGGAGAGTAGTCATTTTAGGTCATGTAAAACATAAAGCTTAAGAGCAACATTAGCCTATTAAGGTTGTATTAGATGCACTTTGAGGGCAATACAGTTGAACAATACTTTAAAATTTGAGTTATAGGCTTATACAATATTTTCATTCTATCTTTTGATTTGTAATTAATGGACAATGCGTTTTGAAGAAGAGCAAGGTAACAGAAGATGGAAGTAGAGGGTTGACAATTGAGAGCGGAAATCCAGGTGCTGAGAAATATTAACGAGAGAAAGAAAAGTTGATTATTATCAGTTTTCAATGTTGTGGGGAAAATATTTTTTAATCTACCAAGGGTTATATATGTACTAAACTTTCAAAATCGTGAACTTTCAAGTTTGTACTGAACTTTTTAAGAGGACAAACTGCAATACTATGGAGGATTAAAATTACCATAAAAATTTAACATTGTGTACTAAACTTGGAAGATCGTGAATTTGTAGAAGACAAAAAACATATTTTACTCATCTATTAAATATAATGCTTTTCTTTGGGAAGATGCAAAGCCTGAAATGTCTAGTGGCGGCGAACATTATAAAGTACCAAACATTATACAAGCATTATAAAGTACCGAACATGTATGTTCGTTTAACAGAATTTGGTGCAGTTTGCAACAGGACGCTATAACAGATATTGGTCGCCTGATCTCCAATCGGCGGTTGAGATCGTTTTACTATAAAATCAATTTTAAATCTGGACCATCCAATCTTAAATTAATGGCTGAGATTCTACAACCGAAATTGTGTTTAATTAGTTTGGTTCAGTTTGAACTCGAACAAGGAAAAGAAAGAGAAAAAAAAAAGATTTGAATTGGATTTTCATGTTCATCGAGTTATTGATTTGGTTATTACACCTCTACCTGCTTCAAATTATCAAAGAAATTAGTCTATAGTTGCACATACACAATACCTTTAGAGAAAAATGCACAAAAATGGAACTGGACAAAAAGAATTAGCTGTAAGCTGCTCCACATCCCTACTCCTTCAGCTATATAAACTTACCAAAACAACAGAAGAGCATGTTACATTTCATGCATAAAAATAATCAATTGAATTTATCATTATGTCTCCTCTATCAAATGTTAATGTAGAGTGTAGACATGTAGTTACATGTTTCAATCCAAAACAAGCAAAAGAGCAGATATAAATATAGTTGCTTTTATCATTTATATTTTAAAGAAGGTTCTCATGGACTTTTCAATAAACTATTGAATCATCAAGACATGAACCGGTTCTCAGATTGAGAATGTAACAAGTGTTTCTAAAAATCTACAAATTGTAAAAGATGAAGATGACAAAAATTCGTGTGAGGAAACGGCCAGGCCACGGGAATTAGAAAATATGGAAGAAAAAATAAATTGAGCAAAATTTGTGTTATGGACTTAGAGGAGCTTCTTCCTCTCAAAGAATGTCTTCAAATGCCACAGTTGCATACCAGCCACAGACAAGCAAACCAAGATCGAAAGGAAACCGAAGGTGAACATCCTGGAGTTGGTTGTTTTATTAAGATCTTGCATTTCTTCTTCCCTGTATCGGACAAATGGATAAAAAAACATAATTAGAATGAAACAGAAGCATGCCATCTGTGATATACAAGTATTTTGTTTCACTATACACTTGGCCACTCCCACAAGAACCATACAAGATAACATGTAAGCAAAGGAGTTTTAGAGCTTGTTTGTTACAACTTTTTTTTTTTAAGAAAAATCACTTTTTAAAACAAATTAATCATTATTAGGAGTTTTCATCAGTTTGTTACATATTTTAAAAGAAATGATAGTCTGAGCGTAATCTAAAATCAGCTTTAATTGAACAGCTTCTCTTAAAAATCATTTTTCATAGATATTTTTTTAAAAAAATGATTTTCTTTATGATAAACAAACCCAAAACAGCTTCAGCTTTTTTGAATAATCTCTAAATTAACGAATGCCGTAATCACTTTCTTTATATTACGTAACAATCAGACTCTCATTCACCAGGGTGGATGAGCAAGGAAGCATGATGCTGACATATCAAACAATTTCTTCTGATCCACTCCAATCCATTAAATGATTAGAAAAGGAGATACAACAAGTGACAAGAATTATCACTTTTGGTTGAACAAAAGAGATAAATGAACAAAAGACTACTTTTGGTTGGCATAGCATAGCAAAGGAAATAGTTGATGCAATGCATAACAGTAGTCATACATGAAACATGTATTTAGTATGTAAATGGAATGCAATAGATTAAAAGAAATTTTCAATGAACTCGACAAAACATCATTTCCATTAAAAGATCACATAGACAAGCATTATATAGTAGTAGCTGAATGATGTAGTAATATCGACAGATTTGTTAGCAGAAGAATTCATGACATTTATACCTTTCACGAAGATAAAACATCTCGTCATGGATGGATGAAACAGCATCATACAGCTTCTTCAACTCAAATTCCATTATCTAGGCAATGTGAGGATATAACATTATTAACAAACATACAAGAACAAAATACTTAAATTTATAAATAAAAAATACCTACAACTTCCAAAGGCAAAACAAATTAATGTGGCACTTAGAATCAGCTTACTGGTTTGTGCTGATTCAAATTAAATTTTATAGGTACCACACAAGGCATTATAACAACAGACACAAATAAACAATAATACAACACATGTTCTCACTTGTCGAATTTGAAAATTTAAACACGAAAAATACACAGCTAAAAGTAAAGAATGTGATAGCCAAGATAAAAGTAAATTCAAAACCGATATATAACACAAAATTTAGGCTGCTGTCGCATTCTTTGTCATAAAAGGTTATGGTAAACCAAGAAAAAAATACGCCGCTTTCATACGAATGTCTTGCGCATTACATCACAGAAAAAAATGGCTGAATGAAATAGCTAAGCTAAGATTTAAAAAAACTAATTAAAAGAGCCAATATGGGAAACCAAGAACATTGTGATATTATCCATCAATTAAATTATCAACAGTTTCAACCACTAAACAATTAAACCATGACAGTACTACTCTGTATTAGTGCATTTAAGATAGAATGAGAGTAAAGCAGCGTAGCATCACTTAATCCGGCAGGTGTCCAAAATCATTTAAATAGCGTGTGAAAATTTATCTGGGCGCAAAGTATTATATATGATTTATGGGAAAGAAACACCGCTCAGGCAATATTTCTAGAGAAGTTGCAACTGGATCCGTTTGGCGGTGTTGGCTACATGCTTCTAAAAAGCCATTGGGCTCTATCAAAACCCTAAATTTTCAATAAATCCATTCGGAGAGCGATGATATGCAATAGGCTCTATCCAAAGCCTGAACTTTCAATAAATTCATATAGAGAGAAAGCCTTTGTAATAGTTTCACATAAAGCTTAACATAAATTTATCATTCATTGATTAATGTAATTTAGATTAAAAAATGTCTTCCATTGGCAGCAAGCTTCCCATTATAGATACAACATCATCAATATCCAGTCTTGGGAGTAGCTACGTAACTATTTGCAATAAAGCACATCACAAAGGTAAAATGCAATAACTATAGCAAAATACCAATAATACATGTCTGAAGGCAACACCAAGGAACAAAAGAACAACACTACTTACTTCAACCTGCCCTTTCTTGGCAACCTTAGACCAGTCTTTGGCAGTAACTCCACTTCTCCATTCAAATTCAATAGTCACGGTTGACATGGCCATCCTACTACTCGGTATCCAAAAGCAAGCTGTGTAGTCACCACCCTCAGGTGCAGTAAATGCAAAATTACCCGATTCCACATGCTCAGCATAATGATTAGTGTTTGAATGAGGAGAACTCACCTTGCATTTGCAAAAACACACAAACAACAAAGTCAAGCCTCCACACACAATTCACGCTCAAAAGGATTCCATCACTACGAAACACTGACATATAGACAAATAATTATTTAAAAAAATGAAAATGGTTGAACATAACCACACGTGTTGGTGTCGTGTCAGACATCGGACACGGCTTCAATCCAATGTGTCAATGCTACATAGTTCCATCATCCCAACAAGTGTGAAATACTCAGTTCAGAAACCTTAAATAATGTTATAAGTTATAAATCAATAAAATCATAAACTACCAACAATGTAAAGCTGTCTCACGTGAATAAATCCCTCTCCCTCTTTGCATAAAGTTTCAAATTTTGAAGAGGATTCTCATATATTCACTACCCAATACTTTAAATAGTTCCTTTTTCGTTTTCTTAAGGTTAATTCATAGTCAAACAAAGAAAAATAACAAATTATCCCAAATTTGACATGCATGAAAACTACGGTTTGTTAATTGAATCATGAACTTTTTTTTTCCTTTTTGTTACCTTGCTAATTGAATCGCGTAGACACCAATAATAATTTAAAAAAAGGAAAATGATTGAATATAACCACATGTGCTAGTGACGTGTAAGACACCAACACGGCTTCAGTCCAATGTATTAGTGGTACATAGTTCCATCATCCCAACAAGTGTGAAACTCTCCAAATTCAGAAACCATAAATAATGTTATAAGTTATAATTCAATAAAATCACAAACTACCAACAAACATTGTAAACTGTCTCATATGAGAATAAACCTCCCTCCCCCATTGGATTCAACAACAACAACAACAACAACAACAACCAAGTCTTATCCCACTAAGTGGGGTCAACTGCATGGATCAAACAACGCCGTAATGTTCTATCATATATCGTATCTCTATCAAACTCATTACTCTATAGATTTTTTTCATAGTTTTCCTTATAGTTTTTCTAGGTCTTCCTCTACCTCTGGTGATTTGACTCCCCTCCTTCTGATCCACTCTCCTTGCAACAGAATCAGAATCCACAGGCCTTCTTTCTATATCCCCAAACCACCTAAGCCTAGTCACTAATAATAGTTTAAGAAAATAAAATTGATTGAATGTAACCATAAGTGTCAGTGCCGGGCATCGACATATGTCAAACATTGAACATGCCTTCAATCTAAAGTGTCAATGCAACACAGTTCCAACATCCCAACACATGTGAAAAACTCAAAATTCAGAAAGACCTAAAATAACGTTGTAAGTTATAACTGAATAAAATCACAAACTACCAACAACCATTTTAAAGCTGTCCCATTTAAGAACAAACCCCCCCCTCCCCCTTCGGATAAAGATTCAAAATTTTGAATGGGAAGGATTCTCATATACTCCCTACTCTAGGCCTAGACACACCAACACGTAGACACCAATAATAATATAAGAAAATGAAAGTGATCAAATATAACAACATGCATCGGTGTCCTACAATGTGTATCGGACACCAGACACACCTTCAATATGAAACCTCGTTGCTACAAAGTTCCATCATCTCGATATGTGTGAAACACTCCAAATTAAGAAACCTTAAATAATGTTATAACTCAAAATAAATCAAAAACTACCAACAAACATTCTAAAGCTATCCCATTTGGATAAAAAAAATCAATTTTTTTAAGGGGATTCTCATATATTCACCAACCCAATACATTAAATATTGCATTTTTCAATTTCTTAACGTTAATTCATACTCAAAAAATCAGAAAAACAACAAATTATCGCAAATTCAACACAAATCAAACTAGGATTTGATGATTGAATTAAATTTTTTTTTTTACCTTGACAGTGATCTTGTGGCTATCAGGAAGAGGATACCCATCACTAGGATTAACAACACTATACTTTCCAACGGTCATCGCATTGATCTTAATATCCTCAGAAATGCACTTAGTGCTACCCATTTGAAGATCAAACCTCATTGAATTGACGAGATTCGTCAATGCGAGGGTGAGAATTGCTAGAAGAAGAATCGAATTTGACATTGCTGCGATTTTGATATTCCTCAATTTGGGATCGGAGAGAGAAAATAGGGTTTGGATTGAATCGGAGAAAAGGAATCAAAACGACATTGGGAAAGAACTCAAAACGAAGAAACGCAAAATTTTGGCTCTGTTAGTTTGTTATGGTGGTAACAGGTGAAGGGATTTTGAAAAACTGGTGTAATAATTTATTATTAATTAATAGTTCAAAAACTCAAAAAAAAAAAAAAATTCTCATTTAAAAGGAATATAATTTTTATGATTAAAGGAAAATGAGGATTATTTTTATTAATTAAAAATTAATTAGTAATTAGTAAGTAAGAATCCAAAATGGAATAGTAAAAATATTTCTTGATAAAAACATAAAATATGAAGTAGTCAAAATATAGATTAAATAAACTAATAAATATTATTTAAACATTAAAAACCAAAAAATAACGTATTAATGCACTATATCATACTAATAAAAAAACAATAAGAATTAAAATTTATTTATGCAACTTTCTTCGGTTTGGAAAAAGTGATTCAAAATTCGATCCAAGTAACTTTTACAAAGTGGCATACAATAATATTCAGACGCATACAATAATATTCAGTTTTGTGTGATTTTTGGTAGTTTGGATTTGTTTGCGACAATTATATTTCGGTTATCTTTTGATTTAATTATATACCCCTAGCGCGTACTAGCTTCTCAAAAGCGATTTCAACGTGTTTAGGTCTCCTTCAGCAGTATGTCGTGATCATATGTTTCCTTTTCACAATCAATTCTGGAAGAAGTTGCAATCCCTAACTTCTAGAAATCGTTCTCCCTACCGGAGGTATACATCCCATCAAAACGGTCTTGTTGTCTCTCTAATTGAATTACATCAATAACTCTCAATCACTCTTTTCGCCTAACTTTTTATTTTTTTGCCAGATTCGTTCGTCTAATTGAGAACTACATTACTTCATCAATAACTTTTACTTTTCATTTCAATGTCAGGAAGGTATAGATCGAAGAAATACATACTTTCATTCCTTATATTTGCTAAATATTGAACACATTATTTTTACACAATTATTACAATCTTCTTTATATATGTTGGTATATCTCACCCTCTTTTTCTTGAACACATCAGATTGAACACGATAATATTATTGAAAGCAATTTCGTAAAGTACCAAATATTTGTTGCGTTTGATACCCGAAGGTAAGTTCAAACACTTAACTTTTGTCAATTAACCTAGTCTTAATGACAATGTTTTTGTTGTGTTTGAGAAAATGTCTGACTAAGAAACATTGTTTTCTTAAGCTTAATTATGATTGTTTCTTTGTTTTCTTTTTTGTTTTTTTATTTGTATTGCTTAAAATGATTAAGATATTGATGAAGTTTGAAAATAATTTCTACGTTTTTCTTGTAATGACAATGACATTGACGGAATTTTATGAGTTTTTTTTTTATTTGGATTGAAATGATAATAATATTGATGAAGTAAGAAAAATAACTTTTATGATTTCCTTAGAGGTAGGATTATTTTTTTGTGTTTACATTATTGGATTTATGATTGTGAGTTAAATTCTTTATAAAATGTAGTCTTACGATTGTTTGTTCCATAATAATGGATATGCGTGTAGGTTGAATTATTTGCATTTTATTCAACTTTGTCTCTATAGAATGACAATGATTATCATGAAGACTAGTGCAAATCTTTTTGCATTATTGACGAGGGTGCAGAAAACAACAGTTTTTTATTTTATTTTTAGATCACAAGTAAATTTTATCAGAGGATTCTCTCCCGTGAGAAACTCTCATGTTTTCTCTGGTTATTAAATCTCACCATTAATTACACTATCTCTCCTTTTTTAATATTAAAATATGTTATCTCACCTCTTTAATAGATGGTCAAGATTACACATAAGAAAAAAGTCACATGAGACAATCCCCTTTCAAAATATGTTTAGATCAAATATCTTAAGGAAACATTTTTGTAACTTCAAAACAAAGTATAAGAAGGTTAACTTCGGTCTCTATTATAAATTTATAAGAAACACATTTACTTTTTTTGGTTTATTGAATGACTAACATATTTAATCTATATAGACTAGATAGTTCAGTTTTTTAATAAATTTAAAAAGTGAATTTTTTTTTATAACAAAGGCCAAAGATAGTACTCCCTCCGGTCCTATTTATAAGAGAAATTTAGGTCAATAAAAGTTGATGTGTCTAGTTAAGAATTCAGTCAAATACATTAACTTTTGTTGCCCTAACTTTCTCTAATAAATAAGATCAGAATGAGTATTATTTTCTGATCATATTTGAATGTTGGTACAACTAATTGAAATTTAAATGTGCTGTCATTTTGAAATTACCACTAGAAACTAACTTCATGTTAACAAGTGACGAAAAAGTTGAAAACAAACACGTTCCATCTGATTTGGATTGATGCAATGAGGAGAAACCTGGTCGTCTGATCAAGATCGATTTAAATTTAAAGAAGGTTTTGCCTTATTATTTAAACAACTTTAAATCCAAACTATTTGATCTTAATCAAACAATCATATCTCTTATAAGTTCATGACTGCATAGATTTTTGACTACTTGCAATCCAAATACGGGCTATCCCATCTTGTGTATATTAGTTTTTTAATTTCAAATTTCAACTACTAACCATAAGAAAATATGTTCACAAGTCATACATCGATTTGTAAAATTGTCGAAATATATTCATCGCTCAAACCCCAATTCCTCCACTTATACGTGTGAGTTTCCAATGATTATTATCGAGTTAACCACCAAACTTGTTATTGTCTTTGCAAATCATTTTCAAATTAGTCTATAACTCTATTAATATTTCAAATTAGTCCTTGTGTTTGTCAAAAGTTTCTATTAATATTTCAAATTAGTCCTTGTGTTTGTCAAAAGTTTCTCGATTAGGTCTCTATCTTCATGTTTTTGTCACATGATGAGGGACATAATTGATAAATTTAAGGCAAAGACAATTACTAGTTTGAAATATTAATAGAGTTGGGGACTAATTTAAGAGTTATTTACAAAGACAATAATCAATTTAATAGTTTACTCGATCATTATCATTTTGTCAGTCAATACATATATAATATTTTAAAATTTTAGAGAAAAAATTTGTCTTGAAAAAGAAAAAGAAAAAATGAGTATGAATAGGGACTAAAAAGTAATTAACGTTAACAACAATGTTCACATTGCACTTTCCTTTTATCTTCTTCTTCTTGATCAATAACACAATTTTTCTCAGCAAAAGAACCCTTTCTTTGTGTTCCGTTCCTCTTCTCTTCATTCTCTGCGCTTCTTCATCTTCGTAAGTTGTTTTTCTCTCTACCTTCTTCTGTTCTTAGGGTTTTGTGATCATTCAATATTTTCTTTTATTTCAATTCAATATATAATCATCTTAATCTTAATTATTCATTCATTTTGTAATACTGACACCAGTAATTTACTACGGTTTTATCATGTTCATGTCTATGAAATTTTCTAGTTATTGATGATATTTTAGGTTTATTTTTTTTGGGTATTTTTTTGCCTCTGTTGGATGGTAACATCATATGATGTTTGTTTGGATAATTTGACAATATGCATGTTCATGTTACTGGAATTTTCTAGTTGTTGGTATATTAGGTTTGTGTTTTTGGTTTTTTTATTATTTTTTTTTGCCTCTGTTGGATGGTAATTTGGTTGGTTAATTTAATTTAAGAATTTGAATTTCTCAACCATCCTATTGGTATTTGTCTATAATCACCATTCAACTGATTTAAGTAACCCGCATAAAGAAAGACGGGTGATACCGACAGTGACATGGTGTGTAAGATAGAGTGGGCTAGATGAGTGACGAAAACGATTGTTTTGATACAGGGTTTCTGTTTTGCGATCGAATCGAGTGCTACCAACCTAATCAATCAACGATTCTCTGCTCGTGCCACTGTCACTCCCAATTTCTCCAATTTTCCGCATAATCGGTACCTTCTAGTTCTAAATTCCAATCCCTCTTTTGAACTGTTTAACTTTTAATTAGGGTTTCTAATATTTTTTTTTGCTTCAAATTATAATTTGGGATTATAATTTTGTGGTGTTTTTCAATGACCCAGTTCATGTTTTACATTAAAAATTGTTTTTTTAAGCGTTATTTCTTATGATCTGAATGATTTCTTTAATGGGTGTTTTAGCTTTAGCTTGGTTTTGATAAGTTGATTTTGAAGATGAACTATTTGAATTGGGGGTATATGGTTGTAGTAGTTTGTTAGTCTAGATCAGGGATCTTTCAAAAGTAGATAGCTGAAATTTTTGTTTGATTGCTAAGTGGTGATTTGTGGTGTTAATATAGCTCTAAAGTTATGTAGATGAGTTAGTTGATACATAAATTTAGATGCAGAAATTATTTTCAGTTTTTATGCAGAAATTGAGATTGTTAAGTTCGTGTGATTTCTGTAAGTGCTTCTTGAGAAGTTCATCTTACTTGGGTCATATTTGATTTCTAATTGTTCACTGGATGGTGCTGTCTTTAGTCTAGATCAAGAACTTGACAAACTATTTTGTGCAAGTTCTGTGATTAGGTTCTGGATTCACTGTATTACATAGACACACACACACACACCCACACACACACATTGACACACACACATTGACACACACAGAGAGAGATATATATACACTTTAATTGATCTCAACCATCGATTTGAGATCAAATTATATTTAAATAATATTCACCATTGATTTGAGATCGGAGGACTAAGATCATTAACTTTGTATCACAGTTACTACATAGAATCTGAATCTCTCTGATATACCTCTATGTCTGAATGGAAAATAAATCCTTCATCCATTCCTTACCTTATTATTCTTGATGTATAGCAACTTTCTTAAAAACAGTGTCTAGATAATGACAATGTCTTTGTTGTGTTTGATAAAATGTCTAAATGAAGGACATTGTTTTCTTTGTTTCGCTTTAATGACAATGTCTTTGTTGTGTTTGATAAAATGTCTAAATGAAGAGCATTGTTTTCTTTGTTTCGCTTAAGCTTGATTATGATTGCTTCTTTGTTTTCTTCTCCGTTTTCTTATTTGTATTGCTTAAAATGATTGAGATATTGATGAAGTTTGAAAATAACTTCTACGTTTTTTCTTGAAATGACAATGATATTGATGAAGTTTTATGATTGTCTCTGTTTTTTCTTTGTTTTGCTTGAAATGATAATGATATTGATGGAGTAAGAAAATAACTTTTATAATTTCTTCAGAGGTAGGATTATTTTTTGTTTTTACATTATTGGGTTTGTGATTGTGGGTTAAATTCTTTATAAAATGTAGTCCTATAATTGTTTGCTCCATAATAAGGGATTATATGCATGTAGGGTTCAATTATATGCATTTTTATTTTGTTAATTAATCATGTTGTTAGTCACGTGTGTGTTGTATTCAGAATAAATAGGAATAGGAAAAAGGGTTACCAAGGAGTTATTGAGTGGTCATTTTGGCGTGACAGAACCAAGCTTTCGAAACTTTTTGTAGAATTGCCTTGTTCTTTTCTTTCTGTTCAATGTGCAAGTGTGTTTGTGTGCATTCTGCCTCTGTTTGAGAGTAATTCTCTAGAGTATTCAACAATTATTCAATTGTTATTCAGTTATATACTATTGGTACCAGTTTCTATCAGTTTATTCTTTTGTTTGTCCATGAGCAGATATGTCCATTTTACATAATGAAGTTTGAAAATAGGTTCAAGACTAGAAGCATGTGACTAATGCCAAACAAACCGGTTTTGAGGGGAAAATCAGGAACAGTTTTGAAATCCAATCCATAGAATAGGTTTCAGTATGTATATTGTTTGATTTTTCATTAAAACCAAACCATGCACGACCCTACTTTTTGGTTTGGAAGTTCTTAGAGAAATTACATGACTTATACTGGTTTTGTTAATGTGGTGGTTGGAACTTCTTAGTTTTCTGATTGAATAAGTTGGATTTTGTTGTCAATTACTAACAATATTAACATTTTCCGTTTCAAAAAATATATATGGTACATATTATCTGTTTAATTGTGCCCCTCAGTTGTTTTGATAGATTTGCAATACGTTACGAAGTTTCCTCCTCTTTCAGTTTATATTTCTCTCTTAATAATTTGACTTAAAGCATACTTTGATGATGTGCAGGAGTGAAGTTTGTGGTGCCCGGTTTATCTAATAAAGATGAACGCCATCCAAGTTGCTGCAAGTAATCCTGCAATTTATGTCAGGAAAAACTATCAGCCACACCATTTTCTTTCTACACCAAAGGGATTGTCAATGAATGCCAACCCTCTCTCTAGGACCTTCCTAATCCCAAGAGCAAAACTTTCTTCTGGCATATATTGTGTTAGGCAGAGCGCGACCACTGCCCCAGCATTGAAGGTTTATCCAAGCAACCTGACACAATCTGTGCCTATTTTGAAATCTCGAAAACCGCGACATGTTTGTTTAGCTGGTGGAAAAGGAATGATGGACAACAGTGAGGTAATACACTTTCGTTTGAGTTATACTATGATTTTATTTTGCCTTTATCAATTGTTATATATTACTATTATAAATGCTTAATTTTTCTTTAGATGCACTTTTGGAAAACACGTTAAGATTTCTTCATTAAAGCTACCTGTTGGCTTTTAGCCAAATTTGTGCTGCCTCATTCTGGAATAACATGGATGTTGTTAAACTATATTTGTAGATTGATATTTTGGTTTAACATTGATAATTAGGACTCCCAACGGAAATCTCTTGAGGAAGCTATGAAAAGCTTACAAGAAAAAATTCAAAAGGGAGAATACAGTGGGGGAAGTGGGTCCAAGCCACCAGGTGGACGGGGTCGCGGTGGCAGTGGTGGCAACTCTGATGGATCAGAGGAAGGGAGCACTGGTGGGATGTCAGATGAGACCCTTCAAATTGTTTTCGCAACAATTGGCTTTATGTTTGTGGTACGCTCTCTTGAACTGTGTTTCATGTAGCACCTAATTGCTTCCTTACTCACTTAATCTACTCATTAGTCATAAATCTTTATTCTCTTGTTAAAAAATAAGGAAAAATTGATTATGTCTTCTACTTATAAAAATTGATCGCATATCTACTTACTCACTTATGCATTTACAATAAACATTTATTCCAACGCTTGGTTATATAGGATCACTTTAGAAATTATTATCAAGGTTGATAATGATGTATGTGCCATGTCTGATATGATTGCATCATACATGTTTTGCAGTACATTTACGTCATCAATGGCGTGGAACTTACAAAGCTAGCTAGGGACTTCATCAAGTATCTGCTTGGTGGAACTCAGAGTGTTCGATTAAAGCGGGCATCCTACAAATGTTCACGATTTTATAAGAAGATTACTGGGCAAAATGAAGTTGATAAGGATGGGTTGGAAAAAGCTCCATTACGATGGAACATCGCTGATTTTTACCGAGACGTCCTTAGGAATTACATGAAACCAAATTCAAATGAGTAAAGACTAGGAGCAGCTCTAGATGCTCACATTTCTGAACCTGATGAATAGGTGCATTTGTAGTTTGTTGCTTATTTCAGGAAAATTTACATTATTTTAATCAAATTTTCTTTTAAGATGGTTACGAACTTGGTGGTGGTAACCGTGTGGTCATGGGTTCAACTCCCAAGACCCATGATTTTAGTAAAACACAGAGTAAGGCTGCGTACAATACACCAAATGGTGGGACCCCTTTCCAGACCCTGCGTATCTGGGAGCTTTAGTGTACCGGGTTGCCCTTTATGGTTACGAAAATTTCTTTTCATGTGGTTACAAAACTTTCAATACAAACTTATATCCAGTACACATTGAGCTTAAAAAGTTAGAAGCCTTTGTTTGATGTAATTGGTGGCAATTACACCGATTTTTCTCGAGGTCAGTGTTAATTACACTAAATATTTGTTATTTGAAAAATTACCATGACATTCTTTACTTAGTTTTTTCTTCCAAGTATCGTAACGTATTGTTCAAGACATAAGATGTCTTTGTAACTTCATTATTATAAGAAGAGGTAATAGATGCAAGTGTAATCCATTAATATGATGATCTTAAGACATAATATGATTATACCCCGTTATATTTGTCTTGATTGCATCTCAAATCACTGCAATTTTTCATTATTTATTTAACTCATGATCATAAGTACAAATACAAAGATAGGAGCTGCCCAATGAGCAATTACCGTGAATTTGGATCCCATGATAAAAAAAAGAACAAGAGACAGAAGCTATTTCAAAATTTTATGCTGATTTTCCCTCAAATTTTTTTTTATGCTGATTTCTGTTCTGAAGGAATGTCAAATGTATTTCCATAGAAAAGAGTAAAGGGAAAAGTCAATTTGTAAGATATCAAGGTCATTATTGGTATAATTGTCGAAGAAAGCATGAAAAACCTATTAAGTATCAGTAGGCATGTTACAAAGCAGAACTGACAACCAATTCGAGGTTCTAAATTAATCCAGTAAAAAACCAGAGAAAAAACTTGTGTGTTTACATTGTATCTATCGTTCTAAACTTGATCAATCCGACATGTTTTGGTGAACTTTTGGTATATAAAGAGGACAGAACAAAGGATGACTTTAAGGACCTAGTTTCCCAGCAGTAGGGATAACTATGTATTGATTTATAAGTGGTTCCACGACACAAAAGTCAGATTGTGGACTGTCTCCTAGACTAATAATCCGCAACGGTGTGATTGTGTGACTCAATCAATGCAATCCATTTTCAAGCTAAACTAACCCACCTTCTTCTGCGGTATATTAAAATAGTACGCAAAGGAAGATAAGATTTGAAAAATAAAAGGTTTTTCTTTAACCATTTGGTTTGTGAGGAAATAAAACCATGATAATCTGAAGTTCAGTCGCAAGATGAGTAAAGTATAACCAAGATTGTTATAGCCAGAATTCAAAGTTAGGTTCTTCCGGACCATTTGAACTCAATTATTTGGTTTGAAAAGTAACAAATTGATTGATTTTAAAGTACATGCACCGTAAACCAGTTATACACCAACATTTAATGAGAATCCATTGTTTTGCCACATTGAAAACTCTCATAAGTGTATTTTTTTTTCAAGTGACCAAATAGTGATTTTTTGATTGAATCCTAACTTTACATTATTACATTTTAACAATAATTAATTTGTTTACACCATATTTTTTTCAAACTTTTTTATAATTTAACAATTATAAACGAAAAATTGCTAATTTTCATGAATTGCATTTTATTTAAAATGTTGAGAAATATATTCTTATTTTGACAGAGCGATGACAAATAGATAAAAATAACATTAATAAAATAATTAATTTTGCTGAGTATCACAAACAAAAAGTTTTCAATTATTTTTTTTAAGAGAAAAGTTTTCAATTATGTTCCATAAGGTATGCTTGAAGTTGTTGATGAACTCTCCTATCACAAAGTTATGTTCTTTTGTGGAGGTATTTAGTAAGACTAAATGAGGGCCACTATGTATGTTACTTGTCGAGACCCTCCTTAAAAATACTTAACCATGATTGTATGAGATTTTTATCTTCTTCCGAGCTGAATCTTACTCTTAGTTGTTTACATTGAGTAATATTGTCCAACCCCACTTGTGCTTAAAATGGTGGGGTTTGATCCTCTGATGCCATGTGAGATATTGTTTCTTGTTCTTTTTCACAAGATTGTCCATCATTGGTACCCAATGGAGATCCATGATCAATGGCGGGGTTTAGTTGAGGTGATTGAAACATGGGCATTCGATATGACAATGAGGTTGGGTAACTCAAGTAATTTGAACTAAGAGATTAAATGATTTGATGGTTTAAAGATTTAGACTTCAAGTCCTAACAAAGAAAAAAAAAATTAAAAAATTAACATACTAACATTTGTCATTAAAAAATAAAAAAAATATCTCCATTATTTAGGATATTTTGTTGGTTTAGGAAAATAAGAGTTTTGTAAATTTGGATGATTTTGTAAAAATGGATTATTGGAAAATTGATATGATTTAATACAAGTAATATTGTAAAAAAAGGGTTAAATTGATATATTTATAGGGACCAAAAATATATTTAACCCATTTACTATAATATTTTTTTATGTGATAACTTAAATAATCACCAACAATATATTCCAACGGTAGGAATTTTAGCATCGAATCTGTGCATTGAATAAACTATGCGATAAAAAGCCAATTTGCTTGGGATCTAGTGGCAATGAGCTCCTTTCAAGGATGTATCCGGGGAATACCAGGTTCGATAATTCCCAAGGGGAACAACGCTTGATCAGTGTGCATGCCTCTACGCATCAGTCGGATCTTTCGTCCACAATTGATGGTCGGAAACCGGTGCAAAAGCAAAAAAAATAAAAAATAATAGGTTTCATATGGTAATAAGCCAAAAAAAAATGTTACTATTTAGTAACATTTACATTTTTCAAATGTTACTAAATCTCATATATGTTGACGTAGTTAGGGGACGAATCCAAAAATATTAAGTAGTGAGGAATACATACATATATACATGTATTAATCCGTGGGTTTGAAGTGGGTTTTTATTTTTATTTTTGACAGAAACCAATGAAGTGAGTTAAAAGACATATTTTAAAAATTGTTGATATATGTTCTATTCTTTAGACTTCCAAGCAAACAACTACTTATTAGAGGATGAAAGCAAACAAGTGAAAAGGTACTCCAATTTCATAGCTCAAACATTACCCAGACATATTTATTTTGTTGAAAAGACAAATTGTTAACCAAGAATGACCCATGTTTTCACCGTCTTGAATGAAATTCATGTAGTCTTTTATAAGTAGAAGCTCATGGTTTTCGAGTAATTTGATCAATGTCAGCTCAATAAAAATAAAGGCGTCAATATCACATTCATTCTTGTGTTTTTTTCCCATTCAAACAACATAGATGTCGCTCACTTTTAAACAAAACATTTTGCATTAACAGTGTCATTCCACACTTTTTTATTCCGTTGTTTCCATATACGCCTACAAAACATGGTAAAAAATTTGCTAGTAACATCCAACCATTCATTCATCTCTTAGTTAATACTTGAGGATAATTCAAACATGTTCTAGATATTACGACTACTTGGACATGTGAAGAATAGCTGAACACTATTCTCATCAATTGTGAGAGATAAGAGAGTTAAATCACAACCCTTGGGTGAATATTAATGGTGCAGATTAATTTTTGTTAAAAATACCTCTTTCTATCTTCTTTCATGTTTTGCATTCTAGATCTCCCCTCCATGAAAACTACAAGGTTGGATTTTCATAAAATTAAAACAAGCCCCAGTGATTGATTATTGTAGAAAAAGATTAATCAAAGGGTAATTTGACATGCACCCATAATTACCCCACCTTAAGAAAGGAATCCAACTTCGTATTAATCAAAGTTTTGTTTTACCGTGGACATGTCAAGAAAATGTTGAATTTTATAGTTTTTTAACAATGAAAATATGAACAATATAAGAAAAATCAACTTTACCAAACTCTATTTCATATTTTGATTCAAAAGCCATGTCCTTTAAAAAAGATTCATAAGTCTTGATGATTTTTTACGAATAAACAGAAGTAACCTTTAAAAGAAGAAAAAGTACACGTAAAATTACTATGATGTTTCCATCATATTCCATTTGCTTCCCTCCATTTTCAAAATTATGTGATGAAATCCTTGATCAAGTTTAATTGCAATTTTATTCTTATTTGTTTCTAGTCCATCTTCCATACTGACACATGTAGCCATCCATTGGAATTCAAGAAAGCAAGACAACACAATTATAATTTTTAATAAACTAGCGTGAAACCATGCATGGACCAGGTAAATATTATTCTGCTTAAAAATATAATGCCATGTCAAAAAAATGTTGCTGTTTAGATTTAGTATCATTTTATATATGTTGTAGTGAGGAACAAATCCAAAAATATTAAATACTGAGGAAAACACATGAAAATTTACAACAATAAATACTTGTCATATTAATGTTAATGAGGGTTTGGTCAAACGAAAATAACTAGACTCTCATAATTTAATGAGTTAAGATTCAAATTTTGTCAAAGAGAGATTCTCACACTTAATACATTTTTCTCGAGTAAAATCACCGGGAAACAAAAAGAAATACTCATCATGCTTGTACTAATTGTATTCGTCTGAATTATATAGAAACTATATCAATTTGTATATACTAAATATTAAATAGTAGCACCATATATATTTAATGCTAATATTGTAACAAGTGGGATCAAATGCTTACATATCTTTGTACATATATCAGTCCTTGGTTTGAAGTGAGTTGAAGATATATTTTAAAAGTTGTTGAGATATGTTCTATTTTAAGAGTGCAAGCAAACAACCAAGCATTTGAGGAAGAATCAGCAAAATAAAATATGTAAATATAAAGTGATGCTATATATGTTATATCAATAAAAGAAGAAAAAGAAAACAAGAGATGCATGATAAAACTGTACCCTTTATACTATGTACACTTTCCGGTTACTTTTATAAGCAAAATTTGACTTATCATCTAACTCTAGTTTATTCTCACTATACAGTAATACTAGTTTAACAATAACAATCAATAGGAAAAAAAACTAGCGCTATATCTGTATAGTTACATGGATGATGTTATAGACTCTTTTGATGTAGTCAACAACCTTATCAAACACCATGTCTGCATCGGCATCGTGGTTGATTTTAACAAATCTTCCGTCCTGCACCAAGAATATCTGCGCTGATTTCCATAATTTCCCGTGAAGTAAGGGTGAGCTAATTGAAAATGTTGGTTATCTTGATATCGGCGACAACGCTATGACGGCTGGCCAAACTTTTGAAGCCATGAACAATGTTGTTTATCTTAATTCTAATATGATTGTGATTCTCAATGATAATAAACAGGTCTCTCTACCTACTGCAGATCTAGATCGTCCAATATCACCTATTGGTGCTTTGAGCGGGACTCTCAGCAGGTCGTATTAGACCATCTAGATCAGCAGTAGGTAGGGAGACATGTCTATTATCATTAAGAATCACAATCATATTAGAATTAAGATAACCAGCATTGTTCATGGCTTCAAAAGCTTGGCCAGCCGTCATAGCGTCGTCACCGATAATGGCGACTACATTATTCTTTTTTCCCTTCAAATTCCTTCCAACAGCCATTCCTGTTTTTGCAGTAAAATGTCAAAATTTGAAAAGCCAGATCACAAATCCAATTGTCCATTGATATGAAGCAGTGTTGTAATTTCAACAAATATTGTCTCATAGATATAAGTTCATTCTTAGACCTAACAACTTAAGCTTTTGTGAGAGAGGTTGTTTATTGAAAAATTAGAATCAATTGATTGTTTTTCAAATATATTCAGAATTTTAATATGAAACTATTAGCCCATTTGACAATAATAAGAGATAAACAACCAACTATTAGCCCCAAGTTAAATGGAACTAATCGTTGAAAGTTTTTTTTTTGTTTTTTGACGTAACAAAAGTTGTTGAGATTCTTTTAAAAAGAAGTTGTTGAGAATTGAGATCGATATCTTTTGAAGTTGTGAAGATATCTCAACTATCGTGCTAAATTGACAAAAAAATGATCACTATATTATAAAATGTCCAAATCATTTTTTATGAATTTATAGAATGAGAATTCATAAAATTTCTTATGAATCAAAGATTTGCATCGATCATTATACATAATAAGATTAAAAATTGCATATGTTATCAAGGTTTTTAAAATAATTGCAATAACTTGCAAGAGTCAATATATAAAGAATTATAAAAGCAACAACATCATACATGAATATTATTATTACCTGCGAAGTTGCGAGGATTTAGCTGGAGAAATTACATGACCTGCATATGCAAGTCCCACACAGATTAAGATCCAACTGCACATTGATAAATTCTTCAACATACAAAATTTACAGTTTTCAAAAGTTAATCATCAAAATTACATGGTCATTGAATTGTATTAGAATAGTAATCAATAACTGAAGAGTGCTTCTGAAGAGCGCTTCTGAAGAATGCTTCTGAAGTAGTGCTTCTGAAGTGAAGCTTCTGAAGAGTGCTTCTGAAGAGTGCTTCTGAAGTGAAGCTTCTGAAGTAATGCTTCTGAAGTGAAGCTTTTGAAGACAGATTCTGATGTGCAGATTCTGATGTCTTCAGAATCACAATGTAGTTAGTTAGAGGAGTTTGTTACAACATCTAGTTGTATATATATACTCTCACATGTGTTGTAAATATGTAGTTGTGTGAATCAATAAAAGTTCTCCATTCATTATTTCTCTCGTTTCAATTCTTCATTTTCTGTTAGTTATTCATCTTGCTCAAAACAGCTTATTTTCACAAGTACTTTCGCTGCGCATAGAACAGAGTGATTGTTCTAACAATTGGTATAGAGAGCCTGAGTTAAATCTTAGGGAAACACGAGTGAAAAGTGAGGGGAATCATCATTGGAAAACACTGAGTGAGGTGTGTGTATTGATTTCTCTGTTTTCTTGAGACTTAGCGAGATGAACACTAACGGTTTTGGATCAAATATCTTGGTCATGTAACACTCTTTCAACGTCGCCACATTTTGACCAACTATACATAGCTAATTCATGAATCAAACAAGTTGGACTATTTATAGTTTGGAAAATGTTAACGAGTGCCCCTGATGCACTCTTTAAGGGTCTAAAGTAGTAAAAAAAAAATATGAAAAGTTGTGAATTCAACGCTTTGGAAATTGAACTATTTGACTTTTTTAATAAATAATTTCCTAATTTTGTATGCTTAAAGAGTGCTCCGGGAGCACTCGTTAACAAGACCCTTAGGGGTTGTTTGGTGTACAAGATAGGAAGACAGGATAGGATAAAACTATCATATCCTGTTTCAATTTGTTGTTTGGTGCGCCAATAGGAAATGATAACTTAAACTCATTTCTAATCCTATCCTACTCACCCTTTGTTATTTTTATCCTTAGTTTTTGGTGGGTTA
>Ga0315914_1002515_pt1 | contig 28065 bp, 9 predicted proteins | sample MpolenodulesMG_FD_203920 | JGI IMG/M metagenome (GOLD analysis project Ga0315914, IMG submission 203920) | Medicago polymorpha root nodule microbial communities from Los Angeles, California, United States - elongated nodules | ecosystem: Host-associated > Plants > Roots > Nodule | place: USA...
TTACTCTCATAATATCAAACTCCTCAGACACACAAGCCCATGCCTTCAAATCAAAATGTTGTTGAACTTCTTTATCATTGTAAACAAGTTGGGCAAGGGTAGTTTTTCCTAAACCTCCCATGCCCAAAATTGCAACAACGCCTATATTATTATGGGCTGTGTCTCTTTGTGATAGCAAGATGTTCCTTATTGTCTCTTTGTCATTCTTCCTACCCACTATCACAGATTCATTTACCACTGAACTTGAAGGTGTTCTACGAGAAACTCTAGCACTTTTAGTTTGCAAACCTAGTATATCTTTATTTTGTGCAAAAAGTTGCAGGCTTTCACACATGATCTTCATATGGGAATTGATCTCTCCATAGATGTTTTTAAAAGGGGATGAAAGTAAGTTCCACACCTGATTAGTTTTGTTTCTAGCTTGTTTATTCTCCATCTTGCATCGGAGGGAGTCATAACTTATTTGATTGAGTAAATCCTCAGCATCAAAGATAGCGTCTTTCAAGTCATCAAGCCATTGTTTGACAGCAAGATTGTTCATCTGCTTCTCCTCTGCATCATCCAGTACAGCCTGAAGTGTGAGCAGGGTTGTTTTTAATTGCCTCAAGAGTGAGACATTCAGCTTGGTGTTTTTGATGTAATCAAGAAACTCTGTTGAAGCAAGTTTCTCAAATAAGGTTTGAATAGTTGCCGAGAGAAAAGCGCCTCCTATCATAGTTGCAGCCATCTGCAGTTGATCTTGTTAAAGCAAATCAGCTAGTAATGATAGAAATGATTGCAAGGAGCATAGACTTGCATGTAAATTAATGGATAACAGTACTGTTTTTGAATGGTTGGTTAAGATTAAAAATTTGAAAGCCGGAAAGCAAAGCTCACCATTGGTTAATATTGGACCCACATCCCACAAAATAATTGACACAAAGAAAAAGGAAAAGTTGCACACTCAATTAAAGGCATCGAAATCTTTAAATAGCAGATACTTTATAGACAATTTTTACTGTAGGAAAGTGATTGAAATATGCAATTTCTACTAAAAATCCCCTTATATACCAGCATATCATTTTTCTAAGAAATTTTGTTAAAAATTAAAAATAATGTTGATAACATTTCTTAGCTATGACATAATAGATAAATAAAATAATGGCTAAACTGCAGTTTTGGTCCCTTAACTATTTAGGTAGTATCGCTTTGGTCCCTTAATTAAAATTTGATTTATTTTGGTTCTTTAACTTCTCTCCATTACACATTTTGGTCATTTCCGTTAGTTTTAATTCAAAAACGTTAGGTTTTCTTCATCTTCTTCTCCTCTTTTTCATCTTTATATCATCTCCATCAACCTTTAACAACAAGAATCCCAGAAAAATTCCAGAAGAACATGAAGAAAACCTAACGTTTTTGAATTAAAACTAACAGAAATGACCAAAATGTGTAACGGAGAGAAGTTAAGGGACCAAAATAAATCGAATTTTAATCAAGGGACCAAAGCGATACTACCTAAATAGTTAAGGGATCAAAAATTCAATTTAGCCTAAAATAATCATTTGTTAAGTATATCATTGCTGAAAAGTATATAATTTACCAGCTAAAGGTTTGAACGTAAATGATATGTATATCAAAACACAAACTTCACTACAAGAAAATATGTGATTTGCTACGCCCAATTTACTAGCGAATTCGCTTCTAATTCCTAGCAAACGAGTTTAGCTAGAGATAAATTATGGAATACCTATTGATTCGGCCGTAGCATGTATTGAGAGACAAATTTGCTAGAGAATTATTTCCAAGTAAGTCCGTAGCTAGAAAAACAAAAATCCTAGCAATTGCTTAGATAATCAGCAGCAAGAAAGCATTGAAAATGTAATTTCCGTAGCAAAGTAACTATAACTTATCATATCAATTTCGCAATAAATCAACAGCAACAGAACTAAGACATTACATAGCAATTCTGTAACAAATCTACAGCAGAAATTAAAAAATAAATTATTACTGAATCCTAGCAATTAGGAACTTTTAACCGTTTAAAAAATAATATATTAATGGTCTTTCTACTGCCTATTTTCATGATACCTACTGGGTACACCTAAGAAATGACAAGTTATCCATATTTGGAAATATATTATTTTGGGATAATGATCGATTTCTTTTTCAAAAGATCTTTCGCAAAGACTATGATTAAAAGCATTTATACTTTCATAGCATAAGGATCTTACTTGTAACATCATTCATCTAGGATCCGCCGCAAGTTAAAAGTTCTGAACTGAAGGGATATAGATGGAGGCCCTGAGAAACAGATTCCCAAACTTTCATCAGACCTGATTGCTTCTGATGCCTCTAAAGCATCCTTATGTAATAGTTAAACAAGAATTCATGTTGATAGCTATGGCTTCTCCTTTCTGCAGGTCAAAATGATTCAAATAGATGTGATAAGTAACACTATACAGTTATGCTGCAACAGAGAAGATCGATGTTGAGTACTCGACAAAATGATTCTACATAACAAGCTAAAACTAAGCATTTAGCTCACTGTAAACCTTGTGTGCTTACAAATAACTAATGGGATTTTTGTCAATTATGTATCATGTTTCAATTGCGAGCACGTTAAACTTCATTCGTAAAAGTAAAAAATACATGTACTACTTAAATTACCCATATGTTTCTATGTCAGACTGAAAGAATATGACATTAGTCAGGACTCATGAGAGACACATGGTTGACCATATTAAGACACAATAGATGTCACCCCAAGCAGCAGTCCCTGTGATAAGTGACTACAAAAATTCCAATTTGAATCATATTTGATCAATACAAGTTTATGTAAGGTATAGATACACTTACTGACAGTACAGGCACTAAACTTCATACAATATGATTCTCGAGAGTTGTTCATCCTCTTCTGTTTTGAGTGCTTCACTAGTAGAAGAGGTTGTATCTGTTCATGGTTAATTAACAAATTCAAATAATCATGATGTTTGTAATGAAACTGGATCACATTCAAAAGAAAATAAGCCAAGAAAAGTGTATACCATACACGCGCACGTGCAAATGCATTTCAAGAGAAAAGTCATGAATTCAAAGAGAAAATCCTACCTAACTTCCTTCGAATAGGCATCCACTGATCACAATCTCTCGAAGACTCTTCTTCGGGCTCAACATCTTTATATTCATCCTCATCTTCATTATCCTCCATAACCAAATCATTGTCAGTTTCATTTTCAAAATTGGTGGTACCCTCCAGTCCAACCTATCAAAGTGACAACATTCAATAGAAATAACCTTACAGAAAATCAGTCCGGTTTATACTAAGTTAACAATGAGAATTCAAAATCACTTCAATGTAACTCAATTCAAAAACCAAGATTGGACCTAGAATCAGGGCAGTCAATAATTTATATCAATCTAATACTGAGACATTTGATACAAGATTGGATCTCTCGCATACTAGGAAAAACCAAAAACTCCAAATCACAATTGTGAAATATACATCATTGATAAAGAGCACCAACTGTGTAGTTACTTACCACATCAAATTCATTTCCATAAATGTGTGGAACTTTTTAAAATTTATGGTGAATCTTAATATATTAGGATTAGAAAAGCCATATAAATTTGAATATATAGCATAAGATGATTGCTTCAGAAGTATACCTGACAATTAGAATAGAACTTTTTCGTATAGATTTCTGCCAAGGTATAGAGGTAATCACACAACACACTACGCAATAAATTGCTGCATGCCTCCTCAAAAACCTGAAAAATTAAACAATACACAAAGCCTGTATATGAGCGAGAGTATCTTTTTGGATTATAAAATGCTATGCAAAAATGCTTGTCCACTTTAATAATGATATATCAAGTCTACTGTTTAAAGAAAATGGAACGCATAAATATTAGTAGTATGCAGAGTCTAATCTGATAACGCATGTTACTAAAACAGCTCGGAAATTCCTCCTGGAAGGTACAAAATATAGACATCATGGATAAAATCCACAGATAATGAAAAATACAAAACTAGAACCCTTACCATTTCCTCCAATTGAACTCCAAGATGTTGATAGACCTTGTCGAACTCAGCCCTACTAACATCACAAATTTGTTTCCATGTCTTGCATTACCTGGTATCCCCACACTGAGATAAAAATTAATGCATACTACAAGTCAAAATTAAGTTTTTCGATATCTCATGAGTGTAAACTCATGAAATTTTAAGACAAGAATTGTAACATTTACCTTGTTTCTTAAGTTTACCAACACCAAATGGTTCCCAGTTCCACCAGGTACAAGGTCATAGCCTTTCTCTAACAGGCTCTGCAGTTCAATTAACATATCAAAGTCAGCAATAACAGTAAAAATTGTCGGGCTAAACAATCAATAGAAGATACACCTAATAACTAGTTAGCAATTGTTCTATATAGCACTGCTGTTCAACGTAGAAAACACATTCAGTTTACCTGTGCAAATGTCGAGGAGTTACTAAGAACATAAACCTATCAATTCTTGAATTCTGGTGTCATAGCCTACATGAACAAAAATGAAGAAAAAAATTGATATTGCATCAGTGAGACAACAAAATATGCATAAAAGGATCACTTTTCTTTTTATACCGAAGTACATATTTGCTAAAAAAACTTAAATGACTGTAGTTTCTTCAACTAGTCTAATAAACAACCTGATTCAATGCAACTGCTACGCCTGTAATAGTGTGATTGTGAGGACCACCTTGAAGTCCAGGAAAAACAGCCTGATTTATTTTGTCTTCGTAGTCATACAGCACCTGTCGTCAGGACGGAATTGAGCCAATCAAATCTCAACAAATGTTCATTACACACAATATCATGATTGACATTGGCTATGAAATTGTGTAAAAAATCAAGAATGGATTGGGGTAAGTCCAACCCCAAAAGAACGTATAGCCCTTTCTTTCTCCTCGCAGTTGATTTTCAGTGAATATGTTATATTTTAAGTAAAACCCAAGAAACATAAGGCACATACACATGTGTTACCTTACCATCACAAAAATGAAGACTTCTCTTTTATTACCAAAACCGTCTTGACTTCTCTTTTATTACCAAAACCTGAAAATAGGTAAGAACATATGTTGAAAATATAAAAGAAAGGGAAGTAGCAGCAATGTCCAATATATAAAAACAAAGTAAAAAATAAATAAAAACACTAGGTTTCAGCACTGTTCACTATTATATAATAAAAGCACATTCTGATTCTGATCCTGAAATCTTTGATATTGTTGTGATTGAGACATCGCAAATTCGTTTCCAAGAACGGAACAACCCACACTGCTAGTTGTGTTGTGATTGACTGCGTTTTTTTTAAATGGTGGAGACGAGCATACAAGGGATACTAAACAGGTCAGAAGAATTTACATACCTGATATCCAACTTTAATATCCTTGTATTGCAACCTGATTCAGTAGTTACCATAGGTACCTTCATGCATAAAATACTCAGTGTTAGTCATTATCATTAACTATCGATATTAATGGTTCCACTCAATAATTAAACTTCTAGTCTCTATCCTCTCACAGTACAGTGGCTTTTTAGAGTGAAAATACAGTGAGAAGAAATACCAGATCCTCAATCAGCATTTCTCGATCTTAACAGAGTTACTTCATTGTTGAATATACCAATTCAACTTCATACAGATCAAAACAATGAACAGAAACATAATTAACAAAAAGATTAAAGGCATTGATTACTCTAGAATATGAATCTGAAAAAAGTTAAATAAATGCAATAACCTAATTATGCTAGATTTTACAAATTCAAACAAGAGAAAACGAATCAGAAAATGAACGAGAAAACCAAAATTGAAATCAGAAATTAAAGCATAAGATAAGAGAAAAGAAAATTACATATCGTTGATTGAAATGCGATCAGAGACTCAGGAGGATGCGATCGGAGACGGCGGAGGAAGGGATTGTTCGTCCATGCCGCCACACAAATCCTTTAGAAGCTTTTTGGGTTAGAGTTAAGAGAAATGATATTTCAAAATCCTCACTTTGTAACAATTTTCTCTCTCATGCTTACGTTATTTTTTACTTTATCTCTTTATTGTTTTACTTTCCCTGCAAATACCTATTTTTTTTTTGTAAATTATAGTTGTCAACCAAATTAGTTGTTCAAATAACACTCCTCTAATTTAGTTACCTTCAAATCTTTTTCTTATCCCTTCACAAGGTTTATAATATTCTCTTTTGGTTTTAAATATTTTTATTTTCTTTTCTCCCTGTATATTTTGAAGTGTTTGTTTTCACTATCATGTATATTTTGCTGCTTTCATAATTGAATTTTCGCTCCTCCTGTTGGCATTTTGCAGCCTCAAAACAAGAGGAAGAGAGACACAAGTAACCAGCTGCTAAGGAGGAGTGACTATGGACACCTTTCTTTGAAAATATATCTAATTAACAATGGTTTCCATATCATTGAAATATCTGAAAGTACAAAAATGCCTGGTTTTCTAATTTATCTTCATGATCCATCTCTTTACTTTGTAAATAGGCTTCAAGAGGATTTAAGACAATTTAATGTTAAGGGAATAAAATACTCAGTTGCCTTCTTTTTGACTTCATGAATGTTGTTGGTATTCTGCTGATGGCCTTCAATTCTAACTTCAAATCCTATTTCAGCCACATAAAATATACCTTGAATGGCAAAAAGCATGCATTTTAATTTGTTATGGAATATGATAGTATTATCTAGATTATGAAATGACATGCTTAATGCTATAATGGATGCAAATTACTATAGAACACGGGAATGTGTTGTTAGTTTCTTAGTTTTAATATGATGTTGATTTTTGTTGGCATTAATAATATTTAGGCCCCGTTTGATTTGAGCTTATGAAAAATAGCTTATGTAAATAAATAAGTTTTTATTTTAATTTATAAACTCTCACTAACGAAAATTGTATCTTCATAAACGGGTTTTTCATAAACTACCTTAAAAACTTATAAATAGTATATAAAAACTTATTTATTTGCATAAGATGTTTTATATAAGCTCTAAAAGGGTTAATAGGTCTTTACCCCCTGTAATATAGGTCATTTCCAGTTTTCCCCCCTGTAAAATATTTTTTTTGATTTACCCATGTAGAATATTTTTGTTTTGATTTACCCCCTAATAGGCCAAACAAAAACCAATTTTTTTTTTTTTTCAAGAAATTTTCGTTTTTGTTTGGCCTATTAGGGGTAAATCAAAACAAAAATATTTTATAGGGGGTAAATAAAAAAAAATATTTTACAGAGGGGAAAACTGGAAATGACCTATATTACAGGGGTAGACCTCTTAACCCACTCTAAAATAAGCTAATCCAAACTGTCCCTTGATATTGTTTCATACAGCTTACAACGAATCTGTTTTTTTTCTTTTTCCATACTAGTATTCTACATGTCAAACTTATAATAATATAGAAGATAGGCACTATATTAGTAATTTGTCTTATATTCTAAAAGTTTTGTCTATTAATAATCTGTCTTATATGGTTAGTGTAGAAGTAATATTGATCTTGATACTGAAAGCAATATCCTTCAAAACCAATTGCATTGTATTGGCTATATGTTTCAAATATATACGATTATCTATTGTTTTGATTCCAAATGTATAACTTACTTCATTTTTATAGAGTAACACCATAAAGTGTTTGAACGGCAGGAGAGTTCAAGTTATGGTGATTAGAAAAGAATGCAATGACCTCTGCTGATGTGTTTAATCATCCTCATTTTTTTGTCATATCAACACTTTCATTTCATAAAACTATTCGCTGTTCAGGTGCATTGATACTTTCTTTAAACATATTTCTGTTTGGGTCAAACAGTGAGAGATAATAATGGAGCAGGGAAGGTGAAAGCAGCTTCAGCAAAAAGCCTATGAACCATTGATTTTAATCAATGATTTTTTGAAATCATATTAATTATTTGAAATCTATCCATGATTTTTCAATTTTTATAAAAATAAACCCACTTGGGTTGGCCTAGTGGTGTTGGCTTGAGACCTGGGAGTGTGCTCCTCCTCAAGGTTGCACGGGTCAAAGGTCTATTTTCAAATAATTATTGTATTTTACTAATAGTGAATGTATTATAGCTCATAAGACCCGTGCGGCACACGATTCATCAATCTAGTTATTAAAAACAAAAGATAAGTCCCACGTGAGTAGTGTATTGGCAGCCAAAAAACTAGTAGTTTGCTGCAGATACAATCCGTATAAAAAATTTGGTAGCATCTACCGTATTTTCTTGTAGTGCTTGCTAAGACTCAGCAGTAATGCGAATCAACGGAGAACAGTACTGTTTTTGGACCCACATCCGATAAATCAATAGATATACACAGAAAAGTTGTACACTATAAAAGCAATTGGAATCTTTGAAGTTTGAATGATAAATTCTAGTGTGGATCATTTCTATATATAATCGATTGTAGACTAGTATTTGAAAATTGTTCAAAACTCTTATGACGGTAGAAGCTTACAATTTTCCTTATCCTCACTACTATGATAGTGACTTTGATGGGTGTTAGGTCGACCAAATAAGAGAAGGAAATTAGTCATCTGATTTTTGTTTTCCTCTTTGACTCTTCATAATGAAGCTGAACTGCTGAAGCTAATGAAAGCACTTGGATACAGCCAGTCTAATATGGTGCATACAAGAATATTGATGTTGTACTGTGAACGGTTAATTGAGGGCCACTTCTTTTAAAAGTACGTTGACTATCAAAATTGTTGAAATATTTAGTAAAACTTGTGCCAAACAACAAAAATCTTACAAATTGTAACAAAATCCAAGAGCTTAAATTCTCAAGTCATTTGATTGGGAGAGCACATATGAATATATCCCTCCAGTTCCTTGGTCACATGTGATTATTATGTCTATCGAATAATGGTATTTTTTTTACAATTTTCTTTTGGATAAGGATAGAGCAAAATGACATGTAAAGAATAGAGGGCGTTCCAATGAAGTTGACACTCCACTCTAAGCATACATGTGTCAAATGCTCATATATATTATTAAAAAAAGGATAAAAATACATAAAACTGGGGAGACATAAAACCTGACCCAATGAATTCAAGTAAATCAACCCTAACGGGAATTAGAACCAAGAACAACAGTACACTCGATTCAACCCTAATTAAGATTAACGAATGAAGTTTGCGAGCACCAACTGGATTTATAAGTTGGCAAATGAACCGACTGTTAACACATAACGGATCACGTACCATCAACTTCTTGCACCATCATCAGCAAACATTAACGACTCATTCGAGTCCAAAACAATTTGTACCCTCAACAATTCATTAACTGAATTCAAAGGAGATTTAAGACCATATCAGTTGACCAAGATCAGACCAAGATGACACTTCTCAATACGGCGAATGAATCGACCACCAACACGATCAAATTCAAGTTCCAACAACCTTCTGTTAACAATAATCATAGCAAGCATCAACACTCTTTCAAGCCAAACAATCACGAACAATAGCAAGATCGTTCCTCTGTATGAAACTGGTAACTGAAATTGTTCGCCTACACGGAATCAACCAACTTCACCCACAATGACAGATCGGTGTGAGGTTGGGTGTGGTTGTTGTCACACTAGCCCAGCCTATATTTTCTAATATATATGTTATATTTTGATATATGACCAAATATAAAGTATTGGTCTAGTGGCTTGGTGGAGTTGGACAAACCTGAATGTCCCCTGTCCAACTCTCAAGTTTTGCATTTTTAGTGGAGTACAATGACAATGCTTTCTATGGTATCATTTTTATCATGTTATTTAAATTATAATTAAAAAATTAAATGTCTCCGTGAAAAAAAAGAAGTTAAATTTCACTAAAATATAAACAACATAAGGAACAAGGTGATTGACCATTTGCTACGATTAATACATATGCTATTATTTATGTAATTTATTTTGCCAAATTTTTTAGTTTTATTTCCTTAAAAAAAATAAAAAAATTAGCCCCATTAATAATTTAATCCTGGATCCGCCCCTGTTCACCCACCATTTACTGCGAAGAAAAACACACTAAGCTTGCGGCCACGAATCAACCTGAAGCAGGTCATGATCACAAAGCCATAACCCTTTTGAGCACTACAATCTGAATCACAAAAGTTAAAGGAGCAGCGTAGTGGATGCAAGCTGAAGCAACACCCATCAACGCTGTCACCACCTTCAAGAAGAGAGTACGACAATTTTTTTAAAACAACAACCTCAGCCGCCATCATCTGACTGCGGCGGTTTTTGGGAACAAAGCCTGGCTGGACGGAAACAACCACCCACCAAGAGAAACCGACCACCGCGGCGGCGTCGATGGTGGTTTTGAGAAAGCAGATCCGGATCAAAGCCAAATTTTTGGAAACGCAAATAGGAAGGAAACCCTGCACCACCTCCAAGAACGGTGGTGGCACCTGGAGAAACCAACCCCCAAAGGAGATTGGTGATGACGCAGCTGTGGAGGCTGATCGCATATATTTCTAATTTTTTTACAATTTTTAACCATAGTATGTAATGTAAATGCTTACATATATTTCTAATTGTTTTACTAATACGACTGTATTTATGGTTTATTAAATTGAAAAAATATTTTTAAAGTATATATTTTATATTTTTATTCTATTTATTTTTTTTATTATATTTTGTAATATTAGTTGACTGTAGTGAAATTTTACTTTAGGGGAGTAATTAAATATTTGTTTATATTCTTTTCATCATATTAATTTTTTGTTTAATGATATGTATGTCATTTTAAAAATACATATATTTATTTTCTATCATCATTTTCTAACAATTCAAACAGCTATCTATTTTTGTTTTTGACAAAACTATATAATTTTCTTATTTCTATTCTTACCAATTTTTTTCCTTTCCTCCATTTTCCTTTTCATATTTCCTATTCTTTCCTCCCTCTCGCTGAATTCTAGTGGTGGTGCATGTACGTTCGTTTGTTGTCTCTGTACATTTTGGGTTGTTGTAAAACCCTTCGGATTGGTTTATTTCCCCGGATACCCACGGAGAGGCACATTACACTTTTAGGCAGAATCTTATCAAAAATGGGAGAATATTGGTTGGTTCGAAATACTATGGAATTTATTTTTGTTTTTTATTTTATTTTAGTGGGACAAATTTTATGTATGTTATTCAATCTTTTGTAACTTTTTTATTTTAACCTATCTACGATTTGCAGATGGATTTCATCTCCCCCCTTATGCTTAAAATATCAAAGAACTAAATAGACTCTCCTTAAAAAAAAACTAAATTGACTCGATTTATTTTATTTATTGACTAAATTGGGTCTTGCAATATTTCTCAAGACTAAAATGTGTATTCACTCTTAATTTTTATCATATCAAGTTGTTATTTAATGATATTAATAATTTTTTTTTCGGAATCTATTTATGATACTTTATAAAGCTTAACTAAGTTAGTAGGGATATTGCATTTATATGCAGGGGCCGGGGTTCGAACCTCGGATACTCCACTTCTCCACAATTAAATTATGTGAGCTCTAGCCACTAAACTACTTGACAAAAAAAAAACAAAACTTAGCTTAGTTGGTAATGTATAATATATGCAAAGTCGAAGTTCGAACCCCATACACCATCAAATAAGATAAATACACATATTTCTTTTCTATTATAACTTTCACTTTCTTTCGTCTCCGTGAGTATAACTCATTTGACCCACTTTTTTTTTTAGGGATCCGTTGACCCACTTATTCCCCTTAAACCGGCTCACTTATTCTCCCTTAAAAGGTGAATTCTAGTTATTAAGCTACTTAACGAAAAAATTATCTTCCTTTCAATTTTTAACTTGTCCTGCTTAATTTTTCTCAAGACTATTAATTTTATTTTTATTGTTTTTATTTTTCTAAGGGACTAAATTGGATCTTACCAATTTTCTTAGGGATTAAAATGGGTTTTCACTATCAAAAGTAATGAACAAAAAGAGAATAAATTTAGTCTATGTCAATTAATGCCAATTAATTTAATGGTTGATTAATTTTATAATCAAGTTTTATACCATATTTATCAGCCTTCTATGTCCATTGCACCATCACTCTATAAAATACACTACCTAAACGCAAGAAAAAAATATATAAGAGAGGGGTGAGAGTTATATAAAATTTTAGAGATCATAAGAAAATAATCAAGGAAGATTAGTGAAAGTTCAAAGGAAGAAGACAAAGAGGTAAGTTTCAGAAATTCATCTATGTTGTTACTCGTATCATGAAGCTTCGTTTTTCATCACTCTTGTTAATTTTTCTGATTGCTGATGGGTGTGTATGTATGTTAATGCTAATGTTGTTACTCACGTATTATTATTGTCTTTTTGGTATATTTTTTTTCCTGAAGGATGGTACATATTTTTTTTTGTCAATCTCTTTTTGGTACAAATACATCTAGTCTAGTAATTTTAGTGATTAAATCAAACGATGTTTAATTCTTATGATTTATTTTGATCAGATCTAATGGCTTGTATTGATTCATTTAATTCTCACGTGCATTGTGTCTTGCTTATTACTTCGTCTTGTTATATTTGATTTCATCTCGGCATCTCTTCAATTCCTCAGAAAACATTGTTTGGATTGAGGGTTTAGGAGCGGAAGGGAGGGAAGGGTTCACTTTTATTTTTTAAATTACAAACAATGCAAAATATTTTTAAAAATAAATTAAGTGTTTTTGATGTATTATATGTTCATTTATCATGTTGTTAGTTCAATTTTGTAAAAATCATTTTATAATGTCCATAATTTAAAAAAGAAAAGTAAACTCACCCCTCCTAAATCCTCCATTCAAACACACTCTTAACCCGCACAACATTCCGTCCCCAATTTAAATATTATTATTATATTATTATTTGAGTGACTATTTTTTGCTTTAAGAAGTCAAACTAAATTGGCACGATGTCATTGAAACCATAAACTCCAAGGTCCTTAGCCAAGTGGTTTTGTGAAATGACTTATTATTATTATTATTGATAGTCAAAGTTATTATTATTATTTCCCTAAATAAAATAAAAATAATTATTATTATTATTGTTATTTGTAGAATTATTTTTTTATTTTTTTGGTCAAGTTATAGAATTATTAATATTATTGTTATTATTATTGTTTATTCAAATTTAACAATTATTGTTTCAATCTACTTAAAAAAAAAATTCTTGTGATATATCATCAGCATAATTATTTAAGATCATACCGAATAAACACCTCATTGTGAAGTATAACATTTGGATCCTAATTTGAATAAAAAAGATTCCTTGTACAACTAATATATGTTTCAATTTCATAATATCTGTTATTTGTACTTATAATGTTCATGCTAAGGTTACCCTTATTTCTACTTATAATGTTCATGTTGATGTTTAGAACCCAATTAATTTGTTTAAGCTAGGAGAATCTAATTATAAATTGTAAAAATCTGTTTGAAATTTGTCTCTTGTTACTAATGTGACATCTGCAAATATAGTGGTTTATATTGTAGGTTCATCCTGTTATTTTTGTTAGATTCATTTTTTATGACTTATTTATTTTTATGATCATTATTGTTCAGTTAATTGAAAGATGTACGGTGGTCCTAACAAATCAAAATCTGCGGTAGAAGGTTCGAATAATGTCAATGACATGAAAAATCTAACTGTCCATATGGCTGATTCAAGGGTGGATGCTTCCTATGGGACTATTGATACGCTAAAGGTTACACCGTCAGGTCCAGAGGCAGGTGTAAATGCTGCTGATGCTGCTGGCGCTGATATCAATCGTGCGGATGCTAATGGAAACCATCCAGTGGATGCTATTGTTGTTCCTCATACGCTCGAAGATGTGAAAACAAGTCTTGAAGAACTGCTTTTATCACCTGGCGCTGATATCGGTTGTTCTCTTCCGCTATCTGTTAATTCATCAAGTCCTCGTTCAGCTGTGCCTTTATCATCTGCTGAAAATGGATCTCCATCCTCTCTTGTGGCTCCAAAGTTTACCGTCTCAGCTGTTACAACTTCATCAGAAAAGAAAGAATATCCAATTGCACTTCCTAGTGTAGAAAGCAGCATGTACGCCACAGATGAATTTCGCATGTATTCGTTTAAGGTCCTTCTTTGTCCTCGTGCATACACTCATGATTGGACCGAGTGTCCTTTTTACCATCCTTATGAGAATGCTAAAAGGAGAGACCTTAGAAAGTTCACCTACAGCTGTGTGCCATGCCCTGATTTTAAAAAAGGGGATTGCAAACGTGCAGATAATTGTGAATTTGCTCATGGACTATTCGAGACCTGGCTACACCCAGATCGGTATCGCACCATTCTCTGCAAAGATGGTACTAGTTGTGACCGAAAGGTGTGCTTTTTTGCACATGTAGCTGAAGAGCTGCGTCCAATATATATGTCCACTGGATCTGCTGTTCCTTTACCCCGATCAGCTGCATCTGCTCCTAATGTCATGGACATGGCTTCTGCAACGAGCCTTTATCGTGGTTTGCTATCAGCTCCTTTTGCACTGCCTTCATCTCCATATACAAATGGAATCTCTCCCTCAAATAATGCTTGGCCAGCTCTTCACTTACCAGGAAGAAATATGTTCCAAGACATTCATGGTCAGCAGCACATGCTAAATGACTTAAGCTGTTTCTCACAGCCCCGTCCTGGTGCCATTTCAGTGAGTCGATCTGTTAACTCCTGTCCTAAGTGGGGATCCCATACTGGAAAACCTGATTGGTCCGTTAACGGAAATGACTTTGGTCGAACGCAAAGATATACCTCTTTTGAGCATGGAAACAATGCTCAAGAGCCTGATCTATCTTGGATCCATTCTATTCTCAACTAAGATAAAAGAGAAGCTTGCAGATTCTTCACAATTGCATCTGCTAAACTGAATTCCAATCTTCAAATAGAGTCTCTTTGGCTTGAGCAAATGCATCTGGATGAACTTGTAGTCTAGTCATTTTGCTTCAATAGTTATTTAATTTAGTTTAATTTCCTTAGACTGCAATATTCATGGAGGATAATCGTTTTTTATTCCCTTTAATTATTGTCATTCATTGTTTTATATTTTGTGAACTCTTTCCCTTTAATTTTTGTCATACTGGAAAACTTGAAGTTTACTTTGTTCTTGTGTTGTATAAGCTGAGTTGAACTCTGATCGTTTTCAAATTCAAACCTATGGTTATCTCTCTTGTATCAAAGAAAGCTTAAATTGTAAGCTGCAGTTTTTGCGCAATGATAAAGTTGTTGTCACGTGACTAAAATGACACAGATTCAAATCTTGGAAACAACCTCTTGTGTGAAAAAGAGTAAGGCAGCGTACGATACACCAAAATGATGGGACTCCTTCCGAACCCTGCGTATGCGAGAGCTTTAGTACTCCCGACTGTTCTTTTTATTGGTGTAACTAATTGTATTGACGAGGTAATATAAGGTAACTTCACCTTTTTAAAACCTCAAATCTTTTATTTTGAATCAAAATCAAAGACTCATGAATGAATCATGATTGTCTGTTTCACCTGATATCTATGCATTCTTGTTATGAGTGTTGAAATCAAAAGCCAACCATATCATGTTTTATAGTTTTCAATTTAGGTTTTTTTTGGCCATTGAAACATTTAACATTTTGACGGCTGAGAACTTTAAAAACCAGCATGTGGTAACAAACAATTCAGATAATTAAATCTCTACTTGAAAATGGCTTTTAAATTAGGGTTTGAACTATTTGATTGATTCAATACAATCTAATTGACACCAAGTTTAATATTACTATATCAAAAATACATTTTTTTTTAAAGGGCCCTTATACTATATCAAATACATTTACGCAGAAGAAATTAACTATGAATTAACAGTTCAATTTATGATCATACAAATAAAAATTTTGCACAATATATGTTAAGATTTTTCCAATCCAATCAAATCTTTGGCAAAAATCATATATTTAACAAAAGAATTCTTTATACAATAATGTCGTACCCCAATTTTTGATCCGAAAATCCCACTGACACGCGTCTCTCAACCCTGATCGATCTCTGATTTTCACTAAAAAATTCGGCAGAGAGGTATTTTAAAATACCTCATGTTTGGTTCCGAGTCGGGCCCTCTTCTCTATTTATTTTTTTAATTATATTCATTTTTTAATTTCCATCTTTTTATTTTTAATTAGCTTTAATTTTATTTTTAAAATTTAATCTTTATTTCTTATTATTTTTATTTTTTTTTAACTTTTAGTCTTTATCCTTTTTTATTTATTTATTTTTGTCCAAAATAATATAAGTCCAAAAATGGTCCGAGTTCAGAGAAAGTGCAGCTGTCACACGTTTCATCCCGATCCCATCTCCAGGAACAGAATTCACGACTCATCTGATACCAATCCTAAGCCAGCTTTCACACGCCTATCTGCAGGCAAGATTAGAGGAACAAACTCGTTTTTTCTCCTCCCCAAGTTATAGATTATCTGCTCCAATACTGATGTTATAAATAAAACCTACACAATACACAGAAAGGACACAAAAAAAAAATCCCACAACAAGTTCATCATCGAAACCTGCATAAAAAAAAAAATTTTTTTACACCAGCATGATCAGTCACGTAAAATCATTTCCATACTCCAACCAATGCATCAAAACACAACATTAAAACCTCTTTTCAAATATGCGCAAACCCACAACTCAACACTGCCATCGAACCACAACTATAAGCACACAAGCCGATCAACCACACAACAAATCAAGCAGTCAGGTCACAAATCAGCACCATACAAATTGGCACAAACCATCTCCCAAACCTCATAACCGTCAGGCTCAAAGATCAGACCCAACATCAACACACAGACACGCATCACCCACACAAATCGAACCTCAAGCACCGATTCACACAACAAGACGTCACCAGGCTGTACGCGTACCATCAAGCAACACACCGAGCATCAACACGTAAGCCTATCCGACCATCGCATCAAATATCGCAAAAAAATAGAGGTATTTCTCTTTTTTCTCTTTTCTTTTAGATCTAGGCTTTCGGGTTAGGGTATAGGGAATTTTAAAGACATAAACGAGTAGAAGAGAGGGAAGGAAATAGAAAGAACAAGAAATTTAAAAAAAAAGAGTTGTCTTGGACGTTAACAGCAGCGGCGCCGCTGTCCATGGCGGCTAACCGCCGCATCGGAGCTCACCTCCGACCACCCTTCTCGTCGGAGAAGAAGGTGAGTGAGGGAGGAGAGAGAACATTGAAATGAAGGGAAGAGAGAGCAATTGAAAAGGAAAATGAGAGACATTTCTCCCATAGCCTATATATAGGCTCGTTCCGATCCAGTATGCGCTGGTTCATGCGCTGGTTCATGCGCTACTGTGTACCCTCACATCCTTGGCCTTCTGATCTTGATCAGAAGGCCTGCATGCCTCACCCTTGATCCAGTCTAATGGCCCATGCATGCCTTTCATGTCCTTAGGCCCAGTTTGCTTTTTTTTTTTACTTTCTACACCCCCTTGCTTACTGACTGTACCCCTCTGTTTTTACCTTCTTGTTATTTTCATTTCTTTCTCATGCATTTCTTCTTACCTATTATTTTATATATTCATTTCTGCATCATATTTTATTTATATGTATTATCATCATCATCATTTAATTATTGATTTTTATTTATTTGCATGGAATTAGAATGTGAATTTAGGCTTTAGTGTAATTTTTTTTTTTATGACACAGAACTTAGAATGTACATTTAGGCTTAAAGTAAATTTATTTTTCCGCAAACCTTAGAATGTATTTTATGCTTAATGTAAATCATGCATGTGTGTGTGCGTGTGTGTATGCCTTTTATCTTCTTTCTAATTTAGGTTAATGGTCTTTGTGGTGATCCAACGTCACCGCAAAGTGCCACGCTTTTATTTTCTCGCTCCGATAGTTGTAGCTTTAATTCAATGCAAACAATCACAAAAAACATTTACTCAATAAACCTTGATTCAAAAAATCAAGTGATCCTTTTATTTTTCTTATTTCTTAAATCAAAATTGCAATCAACTTTAATTATATTTCGAGTCATTTCCCTTTAATATAAAAAACACAAACAAATTTGTTTTGCCATTTGGCTTTTCATTTTAAAACCTTTTTCAAAACTAATAAAAAACACACAACCAATCAAACGTTAATTTCTACCTTGAACTATGAGGTTTTGATCCCTCACGGGTATGTAGGCAAAGGACTTGTCCTTCCAAACAATAAAAAATGTAGATAAAATAGTTCTCCTTTTTTCTTTTTATCACTTTAAATTCCATTTTTAAAAGCAAGCAAGTTATAGCATAATTAATTAGATAAAATCAAGAGGTTTCCATATAATACTATGAATATTTAGGGTGCTAACACCTTCTCTAAATATAACTAACCCCCGAACCCTTAATCTTTTAAGATGGTGTTTGAATTTTTTTCCATTCTTTTGAAAATTAATTAAAAGTTCAGTCGTGAACAAAAGTGAGTCAAAAACTAATCAAGTAGCCTTGATCTCCGAAAAAATGACGCGACAAACAATATATAAATTCTATGTATTAATATTTGATTTTGACAAAAGAGAATTTTGTACTCTTTAAGATTATCGATTTTCTGCACCCTTTAGGAAATACAAGAATCTTTAAGAAAAATTTGATGTATTTAATGATTCTAAATTTTTTTCTCAAGAATAGAATAATTTATTTTGAAAGATTCACTAATTGAATTAATCAAAATTACTAAAACTAAATAGATTAGGGTTTGCGATGATACCAAGATTTATACTGGTTGAACCACTTTCGTTCTCGCTTCGTGGCATACTCTAGTCCTATCACAATGTGTCATAGAGTCCCTTTCATTTCGCATACTTTATGCTTGAATGAATGTATACAACAAGGATTTCATTTGGATGATTTAACAAGATTATTCTTTTATCCTATGATCATTAACCCCTTGACTTAATTGCATTTAAAAAAACGTATAGTACCAAAAAAAAAAAAAACGAGAGAAACAAAAGCCTAAGTTAATTGCTGGGGTGTCTTAAATTAATCTAAACAAAGAAACACCTCTCATCAATCTATGTCTGCAACTGTTTCTATGTCGCAGCCTATAACTACCCGCCATGAAGAAAGACTAGCGGTGGAAGACCTTGAGGAAGACTTTGAGTAGCACTATCCAAGCCTATCAAAGAGCAATAAGGCAGAGAGAAAGAAGAAGAAACAAGTGAATAAAGTGGAGCCTACTCAGTCGGAATGAAAACCCGTGCCCAAAATGGCTCCTCTAAAGTTACCTTGACAGATACAAAATAGTTGGTTCGAAGGCAACAATTTAACTGCGTAGATCAACACTTTTGTTCAAATTTCCATAGAGAAGGTAGTTTTGTAGCAGTTGTTAGTTTCTCTGTACTATGGTGGTATTTTGACACCTTTTCCTTAGGTTTTTCTTTTCATAGGTTTTACATATTGTGACTCTACATGTATTGGTTCAGGCTTTTCATATCTTTTATATTTAGTGCTTTGATAAAAAAAAATCAAAACAAAGAAAAAAAATATAGTACAAAAAAGAAAAGAAAAGAAAGAGAAAAAAAAAAGAAAGACGTGGTCTTTTTCTCATAACACATATCCTTATGGAATGAAGTGGGTGCTCCCCACCCAGCATTTGTTTTGCTCTCTCATAATATTTATTCATTCCTTTTGTTTAGTTTAAAGAGACTAGTTTTGTCATGTTTCGGAGTGAGACACACATGCTTTCTTTGTTGAGTGCATGAGTTTATATATGTTTGGTTGGTAGTCAAATAAATAAATTTCATTTTTCAAAAACCAGACAAGTCTTTCACTTCTTTACATGCAGAAGCAGAAGAATAGAGATAGATTTTTCAACATGATTAGTTTATTTTCTAAGCAATGATTGAGTATGTATAAAATCTTGCTGCAAGAGAAATAGATTCTGTTAGATAGGAGCAAAGTTGAAACCTTTTTCAAGTAAAAAAAGATAAAAATAAGATGAAGTCCATCGACGGCAAAGCTAGCAGAAATTTTACACATGAGGCAAATTTAAAGAAAAAATAAAATATTTTTAAAATCAACATATTAAATTTAAAGAAAAGTTTAATTTTAGTCCAATAAATTATAACTTTTTAGGTTAAATCACCACAAAAAAATTATTCAATTTTTGTCTAATTAATGAGGGATATCTTGAATCAATTATTCAATTCTTGATAACAACAAATTATGGACTAAAATTGAATAAAATATTAAGAACTTAACTTAAAAATCAAGAGTGTTTTAAAGACTAAAACCAAATTTAATCCTAAATTTAACCAATATGTTATAAAAGCATATTATTTTTTACTTACATGAAATGTAAATTAAAGCAATAACAAAGAAAATAAAAATTGGCAATAACTATTTAAAAAAGTTGAGCACAAATTGTTTTAAAAAAGTTAATTTTATTCATAAATGATTGTATACTAAATAGACTAATAATTTCTTTTTCAATGTAAACAAATAAGTTATTTGCAAAAAAAAAAAAAACTCATTATATGTTTAATTTGTTGTTTACTATTGTTTTGACAATTTTTACAAAATTTTCTACATATTTGTGATTAAATTAATACAAATAAATCTATAAATTCTATAGTAATTTCTTAACTTTCTTATTTATTCTAATTTTTAACAAATAAATTTGTTTGAGATACCTAAATATTTTTTATTTGGGGTAACTAAATACAAAAACATACCAATCCATTCAAATTCTACAATAATGTTTTTTTTTGGATAGCTTTGCTACCTCATGGTAATGAAGGGATACCCCCGCCACCAACATTGTTACTAAAAATGTGTTAACAATATATTTTAGCATTTGAATTATGAACAAGGAAATGTTTATGTATATTTAAGGTTGTTCGTTGTTTTAAATTAAAATCATTGATAGGAATTTAATTTACTTATGTCATTTTCTGATTCAGTATTTCGTTTCCCAAACACAAGTGATTGATTATGCTTTTACAAGGCAGAACATGTTGCTACTTTGAGCACAAAATTGCACTTTTCTACGGTTGTAAAGGGAATCACTAATACAATGGTGTAATTAAGGAAAGTTTAAAATTTTGTAATGTCTTTTGTAATTTCTTTTTTATTGGAAATGAAATTTTAGGTTGAGTTGGACATGGTTCGGATTGGGACGAAAACCGAACTGATATGTTTTATAAATTTAAAATAATTGAACCGAACATAACTATTTGCATTTCGAACTGAACCAAACTGTTTTTGAACTGTTCTGAACCGAACCGAACTGTTATTATTGGTACAATTGAAAAAAATATAAAATACCAAACAAAATCTAATTTTAGAAAGTAAAACCGAACCAAACTGTTCCAAATTGGACCGAAGTGTTTTGAACTGAACCGAACTGCTTCAGCTGTTCAAAACATTTAATAATGGTTCAGTTTTTTATTATTTGATTCGGTTCAGTTCATCAATTCAGTTAAGTTTTTTGGTTTTTTAGCCCACCTAATTAGGCACTCAAGAAGAGTAAGCAGCAGAAGCAGCAGCAATAAATTAATAATTTTGTTTTTCCCATAATACCCTTAACTTTTCATTCAATTATTTATTTCAGCTTTCACATTTTTGTTCTCTGCTATTTTCATTTTCCCACTCTCTGCATCAAACAATCACCCTTTGAATATTTTGACATTCTAGTTTCTCATCACAGTTTCACGCGGGAAAGCAAGAACAGAAGAAAATGGACCCAAGAACTGAAAATTCCAATACCAACCAAAAACAAGAACAACCACCTTCTTCTTCTTCTTCTTCCAATTCTTCTGTTCCTCCACTCAGCAATGTAGCTTCTATAACCCAACAACAACATGATCACGATGTTGAATATGACGACAACATCGTTATCACTGACGTCACTGATGACGATGATCAGAGGAAAGAAATGATAGAGAATCAAAATCCATTGCCTTATATCATTAGCAATGAAAGTGAAACTGAAAGTGATGATGATGATGATGATGATGATGATGATGATGATGATGATGATGATGATGATGATGATGATAGGAACAGACAGTTTCACCAAGTTGCAAAGAGATATGCATCATACATTATCTCTATTCAAACTATTAGTAGTGAAAGTGAAAGTGAAACTGAAAGTGAAGATGTGGTGCATGAAATTTATGATGGTTCTCCGACTCGTTTTTCCAAAACAATAAAAGCTATTCAAGAACGAATTTCCAAAACCAAGAAAATGGGGTTTGTTGATGAATCCCTTATTTGGGTTCCGAAAAGGAATGGAGAAGATTTGGTGAATAGAAGGTTTTGTGTTCCTTCATTGGAAGAATTGTCTCTTAAAGCCCTTGCTAACCATGCTGATGGAATGGTTTCCCTTGATGGTATTCCGGATGACCTCAAACAAAGGCTTTGCGCGTTGCTTTGTGATTCGAGAAAAATGAATGCCCGCTTTCTTCAACTACTTCTAAGTGGGTTTCCAACTCATATTTGGCTTAAAGATTGCTCCTGGTTGACACATGAAGAATTCTCTACATATTTTGGAGTGTTGGACACTTCCATGTTGGAGGTATGTCCATTAAATTCAATTGTTTCACATAAATTTACTCTGTGTGAATAGAATTTAGATAGTGAGAATTTATGATGCTTTTTATTGCTATGGCGGTGGTAAACAGCTTTGAAGTTTTAACTTTAGTTCCCTTTGCAGCTAATGAATTATAGTTTTTCTTGTATTTGAAAATCTCAATATATGATATATTTTTCTGTTGTTTAAGGTTTTTCCATTTGTATACATACAAGTTACAACTTTTCAAGGTTTTTCATTGTTCCATTGTAAGATTTTAGTGGCAATATATACGCTTGCTTTTAGTTTTTGTATGCTTTGTCTGCTATCAGAAGATTTACTTTGAAGCTTTTACAAGATCTTAATTCATGTTTCTACATTTATTTGTGGAATAGGTGCTACAACTTGGCCAATGTGGACGAGTTTATATAACTGAAGATACGTTACTTTCTACATTGGCAAAGTCAGCTAACTGCTTGCCTAGATTGATCAGTCTATCTCTCACTGGTGCACGTCGTCTTACAGATAAAGGGTTGCAATTACTAGTTTCTTCTGCAACAGCGCTTATATCCATAAATCTAAGTCAATGTTCTCTTCTCACATATGCTAGTCTTAATATTTTGGCCAATTCATTAGGATCCATTTTGAAAGAGTTGTATCTTGATGATTGCATACTCATTGATGCTGATCTAATCTTGTCGGGATTGAAGCGACTAGAACAATTAGAAGTGTTGTCACTAGCCGGTGTTCCAAATGTTTGTGATAAGTTTATCGAGAGTTACATCATTGCATGTGGTCACAACATTAAAGAGCTTGTTTTAAAGGACTGTATGTAAGTACTATTTTAGCATAGTATTATTCATTTTCAGAAATTATTCTTTCAGTTTTAAGGCTCCTTTTACTTTGTGAAAATATTATATATTTTTACTTTCTAAAATTTGTGTTATATTTATCAATGTGCAGAAATTTGACGGATGCATCGATGAAAGTCATTGCTGAACATTGTCCAGGACTGCATGCTCTTGATCTTATGAACTTGTGTAAACTGACCGATTTAACTATTGGATATCTTACAAATAGCTGTCGACAACTGCGTAAATTAAACTTCTGCTGCAATCCATTCAGGTGGTCTCTTGTTTTACGAAATTTTCTGATTTCATTTTTGATGTATTTCTTTTGCTAGTAATTTCTAGCTTTTTAGTAGGATAAGTATTTTCGTTTCTGTGGTAATATATATTTGGATAATACTTACTGAGAAGTAAGGAAACACATAAATAGCACAAATCTATATATTATTTGTCGGAAGATTTATGATTAATCGTAATCCTCCTTGAGAAGTTTTTAACGGTTTTCGAAACTCAAATTTGACTTCTGCTGACCTGTCTGTCTTAAGATGCTATAGATTCTCTAACTATTAGTATTTTTTGCTGTTACTTGTATGGATTTTCTCGTATTTGGAATGTCAGGAATAATTTTGTGGATCTGATTGATATCTTCCATTCATTGGATAGTGTTCATAGTGCTTGCTGCATGTAATCAATGATCTGTCTAAATTCCAATTGCTTAATAACTTAACTTTTCTTCTGCTACAGCGATATAGCAATTGCCGCTTTTCTGGAGATAACAGGCAAATCCTTGGAAGAACTTTCACTTAATAAAATTAAGAAGGTAAAGTTTTTAATATTTTTCTTGCCAAATGTCTGTCATGTTGAACAAATTAGAACTTATCGCTAATGTGTTCTACTGTTTGTGGAAGATATTGTCGACTCAACCGATTCTTGAATATTACTTAGCTACGTGAGACTATTGTTAACTTTTCGGAGTGTCTGTCACATTTGGTTTAATCCAGGTTGGCCAACAGACAGCTTTATCACTAGCAAAGAATGCCAAAAATTTGCATACCTTAGATCTATCATGGTGTCGAAAATTGAAAGACAATGAGTTTGGTTTAATTGTGGATAGATGCTTGTCGCTAAGGTCACTTAAACTTTTCGGATGCTCACAGGTAAGTAAATCTTATCATTTAAAATATATAAACCTAATTCGTCGAACGATCTTTATACAAACAAATTAGCTGGTTTGTTTTTTTTAAGATTTTGAATGTCAAGTACTTTTGCAGGTAACAGATGTTTTTCTGAAGAGGCACTCAAACTTAGAGATTCAGATATTTGGGTTGAAGTTCAGTACTTTATTGCAGCATATCAAAGAGCTTAATCCTCACCAAGCTGCTCTGCCTTATTCAGATGATTTTGATATAGATTAGAACTAGAATCAGATATATGAAACATATAGATGGCGAGATATTCAAAGCTAACTGAAGAGGATATATTTACTTTTTAAAAATATTCAAAGTTAAATATACATACTAAATATGTTAGCTGATTTTATTTTGTTCAGAGGATATGTGCACTATAAATTCTTAACCTAAATTGAGATACAATACTTTTCTATAGTTAGTAGATTTTATCTTGTACAAACAGGAGTACCATTTTCTTCTTCTTGAAGAAAGAAAGCATATTCCTCACCTGGTATATCTCGTAGCAGCTCACAACATTTTGCTATGGAATTAAGATTAAAATGAAAAGTATCAATTTCTATAGTTTTACGAATTTCAAATTACAGTGCTAGCATCACGTTCTTGGTGATTATCGGAAAAACCAAGTCCCATATAGATTAATATGGTATCAGAGCCTACTTCTTAAAAAAAATGGTTTTAGAGTGTATTGATTCGAATCATTCACCATTTATATCCACATTAAGTCGGCTTTGCAATGATGTGTTAAAGCTGATATCAAAACCTAATAGTGACCCCAACTCTCTTCTTAGTAATCTAATTTTCTTTTATTTTTTTGATAGGAGTGAGTAGTAATCTCATTTTCTGAAAATTAGCTATTTAATACATTTTAATCATAATTTGTCAAAAAAAAAACATTTTAATAATAGAATCGAACATTTTAAACTTTATTTTACACTAACTAATAACACCGAAGGATTTTGTGACTAACTTTAATCTATATTTCTACCTTCACTCAAGTTGATATTGATATGATCACAAGCAACTTGGTTTACAAGCCCTAGAAAATTCTAATGTAACATATGTTCTGTACCGGTCAAAAGGAGCTTTGGCTCATTTACCTAGGCCCAATACTACTCAAAGCTCAAATACCACGTTTGACAACATTACTTGCGACACACCCCTTCTCCGTGAGGAGGGTGCACAGAGCAAGCAAGACCGGTTCAAACGAACCACAACGTCTCTCTGCACGTTCCCGCAATAATCTCTATGGTGGTTACACTTCCCACGATTTCGTAACCGTCAGAGCCTGGTGTGCCATTACAATGGCTCTGCAGCCCTCCACCTCTATATATAGGGGACTCATAGCAATCCCCAAGGTAGAATCGATCTCTTCCTCTAAACCCTAACTCTCTAATCTCTACTTAGTTGAGCGTCGGAGCGCCTACAGGTACACACCCCCCTCCGTTCCAAGAAGCACTCTGGACGCATTATACCACCACTCAAACCACCGCATTTAAGGCACCGACAATCACCTGTTGATCAGGTACGATCAGTGGCGCCGTCTATAGGGAATACAAGCTCTCACCGTTTTTACCTTGCTAAAAACCAAAGCTTTCCAAAAATTTACCATGGCTGTCAACGGTGCCAACTCCCAGCTACGAAGTGAAATTTGTATCCCTCAATGTGATGGTATGACATCTTCACCTTCTCCTGGGGATACACCCAGAGAGGAACCAATACAAATAATTCCTCTCCAAGAAAGGCCTCTGCAAGGTCCCCTAGTTTAATCATGTTTGTATAGAACTCGAACCCATCTGATTAAAAAGCACTAACCCAAGTCTATAACTTGAAAAATTAGAGCAGGATAGCCACATGGTACAAGGGCAAGGATTATCAAAGGAAAAAAAATAGAAGAACGTAAATTAGTAAAATGTGCTTTTAAAAATAAGAATTGCAATCTACCTTTATTCTTAAGAAAACTTATCACAATGGAAATCATTTTAATTACCATTATTCTTGTCAGCTAAAGATTCACTCTTTGGTTTTGTTTATTTGCTAGATGTTGAGTATCTCTTGATTCTTTTTCTTCTAATGCAACTCCCACACCTTCTCTTACAGCTTTAATTTTCTTTTAATTCAGGTTTCCCTGGCATCATTTCATAATGTTAAAACCAATATTTAAAAAATTTAAACACATTTGAAATAACAATCATTGTGATTGAAATATGAAAATTCTAAGAACAACACGAGGAAGGAACCTACACTCTAATAATGATCTGAGTTCTTTAAAAGGATTTGGATTGTCTAAAGAGTGCAACTCGCATTAAAGAGTTTAATTGAATAATATCGTTGATTGATAAACAACTTAATAATTGATAATACACACACACACACACACATATACATATCCACAACTATTATGGGTAATTGTAATATAAACTTATATGTTACGCACTTAAGCTATAAGCGCTTCATTATCGTTTTTTTTTTTTTGGTATTTAAGACTACTTATTTGAGGGTTGAAACGAGGCTTGGTGTGATGGCTGCGGATTGATTTTGTTCTCAATTCATTCATGTTCATCAAGCAAACAGGTCACGTGAATCTTCTTGTTGGTTGTTATTGTATCTCAATTGCTTCCGAATTCCAACCAACTAATATTTCCATCATTCTTATTGCTAAATTCACGTGTTTTTTTGGCTTTTGAGTGATCAATTCGAACAAATCTTTTTTAGCGATTGGTTGCTTTTTGATAGAAACGTCTTTGGCTTGCACAATTTCCTTTTAGATTTCCGGCTGTTTCTTTGTTGTTGTCTTGCTGCATAACCAATACCTGGTTCTTCAAATTGAGTTTGCGCAACCGCGTTAATGTTCTTGAGCATTACAAAGGCTGAGTCACGCAATATTCACACATAGAATCAGGTTTGGTCTTGTGTTGGCAGACCCTTGATGGCATACACGTGCCCTTGGCCTTGTGTGTCGGACACCGTAACTTCAGCAATGGTATAAGCTCCGACTGTTGCATCGAAATCTTTTGCAGCTGCTTAATTTGGGCACAATGTGAATAATGACAGCCCATTGCCATTGCCATGTATCAAAGGAGATGCACTCAGTATCAAAATCGGACAAGATGAGTATCATCGGGGTGTCGATGAATGCAATAATGCGTTACGGGCTAGATTGACTTTGAACAAGGGTGATAAACCTTACTCGGCACGTGACTTGAGTACCAAATTGGGGGGGTTGTGGAAGACAACGACAGTTTGGAAAATGGTGCCTCTAGGCAAAGGATATTTTGATTTTCATTTTGAATCGGCATAAGATTTACGCAAAATATGGGCAGTATGCACCGTTAATCTTAAGCCAGGTTTGTTACGTCTATCTCAATGGACCAAAGACTTCAAATATCTTCATCAGAAGCAGACACATGTATCACTCTGGATTAGATTGGTGGAGTTACCGCAGGAGTATTGGCGGGAGAGAACGTTGAAGGAGATAGCAAA
>Ga0315914_1002516_pt1 | contig 28065 bp, 15 predicted proteins | sample MpolenodulesMG_FD_203920 | JGI IMG/M metagenome (GOLD analysis project Ga0315914, IMG submission 203920) | Medicago polymorpha root nodule microbial communities from Los Angeles, California, United States - elongated nodules | ecosystem: Host-associated > Plants > Roots > Nodule | place: USA...
TTGTGGAAGGAACCTGTATAATTGATTGTGTTCTTTCTTCTTCTGTTCTTTACTTTATCCGCTGCACATAGACTCTGAACTCACTCAGACTCTGAACTACTTCAGACTCTGAACCTGAGGACAGTTACCTAGAACGTAAAAGAAGAAGTTTCCAAAAACACAATTCAACCCCCCCTTCTTGTGGTTTTTCTCACCTTCAAACTCGTGCTCAGGCACTTGGCCCCATTTGGTCAGTTAACGTTTGGTAACTGTTATGAGTTTGTTGGATCGGTGGGTTAAACACTGTTCCTATTTGTTGGATTAACATATTGACCATTTCATGGTTAGTATCTTCCATTTGCTGCCTTAAAGCCATTAAGGAAGCATTGGTTAATGATCGTTGCAGGTTTGAACTGAGAAAGCTTACTCAAAGATGAAAGAATGGAGAATGCATCGCGTTCAAAATCTCTGAAAAAGAGGATGGATTAGTATGTAGACTTGCCATAAAAGAAGATGGCAAGCCATATGATTGGCTTCTATCGAAGAACCATGTATACGACTTGTGTGTATGTGAATTGTGACCCGTTTTTCCTACGAAAAACTCTTATTTATTCTAGACAACCACCCATACAGAAACCGTTGGACATAACTGCTAAAAACTACCCTAGACATCTTTTGAATTTCAAATGACATCTCTTCGACAGTAACTGATTTTCGGCTTGTCGATATGGCACCAACTTCTCTTCGATATCCTGCTTGCTTGTCAAAGCTTCCTCATCGTACGACGAAATCTTCCTAAGTCCATAAACTTAACCCAGCCTGTGCGTCGAACTAATTTAGACTTCTTCAAAACCTAAGTCAAACTTAATTGACTGCATTTATTGTAGCATGTTGAAAATACGGGCTAACACACCCAATTAAACATGGGCCTATAAACCAATTGTTGTGTGATGGTATACCATCTGTACAATGGCTTTCCCTAATCTCTAAACGAGACAAATTATATACAATTGTTCATTACGTAATCTCTTCTCCCCCTAACAGCTTCCAAACCTAGTCACCCAGCAACAGTTCACACCATTCAGAACTATGACATCATAATAATAAAATATAAAAAAAGTTAGTTATTAATCATTTAATTATATTCACAGATTCTGAAGTTGTAAGATAAGAAACTGATGTCAGCCTGTTACCAGTACATTACATGCATAGGTGAAATCATGTTATAATGAGTTGTTGTTTTTTTTTTTTTGCAGACATAAAATTTCCTTTTACTATGACAAATAAACTATATAATTATGTCTTTTTTATTATTTATGGACAACTATATCAACGAATTAAAGTACATAAGCAAGTATTATTAATTTCTTGCTTCAACTTCTTAACATGATACAAAGCTCAAATAAACATATTCACTTCCCTATATTCATTAATCTTTTGTACAAAAAATCCTCATCATATTACTTTTCCAAACTTGTTTTCCACTATATCTTACATTTGTGAACCTGTTTCGTTTCTTAAGTGCTACTTGATTAAAGTTAAGATGGAAAAGGTGATGCATACATTCTTCAAAGGAAAGACGGAAAAGAAAAACAAATGAAACTATAGCACTCAGTTTTACCGGAATGTTTGGTCCTACATCAAATACCAACTTTTTGTTAAATTGAATCCTCAAAGTCAAATTAGATAACTGTCAAAAAAAGAAGTCAAATTAGATATGCTAAACCAGTCACTAGATATTATAGAATTAGATTAATAAATGAGTCTTGTTAACCAGTGCTCTAAAGACAATGGTTAAAGAATCCATTAGTAGAAACTTTGTTATAAAAATATAAGTTTTTACTTTTGTTTTAGCATTAACTATACAACTTTTTCATGCAAACTTACTAATTTTAACACCTTAACCAATGCCCCAAAGACACTCATTAGCATTCTCCTTAATATATTAGTACAACTATTTTTTGGACAATTTTTGAGACCTCAATTATTCCTTTTTTTTTTTGGGACAAAAGATATATAGAATAAGAACACAATATAATTATGAGATAATTGTCACAAAATAATTGTTTAAGTGCACTTTTAGTCTTTAGTGTATCGTGATAGTGTGATCCTACAATTTTAGCCTCTTATGTCTTTTTGTACAATTTTGACCCTCTTTTGTGATTTGGTAGTTCTCCAATTTTTCTCTTATTAATTGACGTGACACTCATATCTTGTACCAAAAACATATATCATAACTTAGCTACAAAACCAATTTTTAAGGGATTGAGATTCCTTGCAGACATTCCTCTCTATATAATGAGATGGAGCGGGGTGGACATTAGAGTGCCCGTACCCGCGCTATCCGTTCTAATTTGCGGATAATTACTTGAGCTCAGGCCCATACCCAACAATGCGGGTATTTACTTGTTCATCGTAGATATTTTTTGCGGGTGTCTATTGGGTCTGGGTCCAATTGTCATCCCTAATATGTGATTATATTGTACCTAACTCATCCTTATAAAACTAACTTGTAATGTTAGGGGACTCGATCTTTATAAACACATTTAATACCTTATTTTTATCGTATGTGGGACTTGAGTTTTTTTCCTTCCAAATAATATGGTTTTACGATTTTTAAATTGTCTTGAACAATAGAAGATTAAGTTTATTTGATTCAGAAGATTAATGACGATTAGAATTCCCTTGAATCTCATCTACTTTCTTTGTTGGAATTAACGCGAGTAATTATTAGTTAAGACCTAGCCTTGATTAATGAAGCTCTGATATTACTCTGATATCTGTGCCTAGACAAGGGCTATACTTTTGACTTCCCCTAAAGATGAATCATAATACTAACGATCATACTTAGATTTAATTAAGAGATTAAACTAAAATAAGCAAATTACTATTGTTTTTGTTCAAGCGAAGGTAGGATAGTCGGTCATATACCTTAACCTAAAGATCATATCAACCGCTAGTTTAAAAACATTATAACGTTTGGAAGATGATAGAAATCCTGCCTTGGAGCTACAGAACATATACATCATTAAAGAACATATAGATCATTAAAAAAGAAAAGAGAAACACACTATAGAGAACAAGAAGATGATAGAAATCCTGCCTTGGAGCTATAGATGCTTGACCCCTGCCTTGTACCACCAAATTTCTAAATGAAAATAAGTCTGTTAAAGGGTCTTTATTTATAGGCATCTTTGCTTGGAGATTAAGTTATGATTTCTCGACTTTTTTCTCCGATCTAGCTTGAAAAACAAGCAAATAGTGGATTTTGCCTACAGAAAAGCGCGTACATGAGACAACTCTTGGGTCTTTCAAAAGTGCATGGGTGCTTTTGACATGTGCATGGACGCATTGGACAGTCTGCCAAAGTGCGAATTATGGAGTTTTTCATATTTTTTCGAGCATTTTCCATCTAAAATGTCTTGGAACTTGGGATGAATTTGCCCTAACTTTTATTGTCTTCAAAAACCTTTTAAGAACCATTGATTTCCATTCTTCATATCCCTTGATCCTTCACGTGGTGTCTAGCTTTTTCGAATTACACTATTTATCAATAAAAAGACTAAAAAAACCTATGGAGTTGCATGATTAAGAAAAAAATTAAATTACAACGACTCAAATGAAAATAATACAAAATATTAATCTTTTATTTATTTTTAAATGCAATGAAAATATCCTAAAACATAGCCTAAAATTACATCATATCATGCTTTACTCAGGTAAATATGTAGATCAGAACATGGACGTTACTTTCCAACATGTCATGTAAAAAGTCTTGTAATATTTAAAAGGTTTTTCTCTCTCTAAAAAAACAGGATTTCTTTTGATTTTCACGCTCGAACTCGTGAATTAAAAATTTCTTTTGCGACATCTTTATTTGATTTCAAATATATGTGGAATTCCTCTAAAAAAAAATATATGTGGAATTGATAATGGTTGATCCAATGAAGTGATTGAGCTTTCGATAGTGGTTTGCTTGAAGTTTGTTCCAAATGTTGAAGGCTCCTTGTAACAACATTAATGTCTAATGCTTCAGTTATATCAATAAGCAGTGAATCATCTGGATTATATTTTTCTCCTCGATAGACAGTATTCTAGATAGTTGATGATAGAATAACATATGAGTTCTGTCAAAAAAAAAAAAAAAAAAAAGAATAACATATGAGCCTAAATTTACCATCAATAGTCAACGTGTCAATAATATTTTTGTTTCACTTTTCACTCATAATTGGCACATTTCAATTTTCAAGACAATATTGTTTATTTTTTTCTCTCTATTTTAGTTTCTAAATTCAATATTTTCCATTTCGTATTTATGAAAATGATAAACACACTAATACTTGATAAAAGTAATATAAAAGCATTATTCTATCTTTTTATTGATACATATTTTTCATATGTTTGAAATTGTTTAATAGTAGATCCATTATTGTGGAACATAGGAGTATAATATGTTTGTGTAATTATTTAAAGCAAGAAAGGAAAAGAAATGGAAATTAAAGGAACTGATAAACAATTTGTTTGAGATTCTCTATCATTGACAATGTGAATCTCACTTGAAATTATAGAAAAAGTGAAAGTAGAATGAAAAGCAAAAAATACAAATAGATAACAATTTCTTTTGGTGAAACTATTAGATAACTATTTATTAAGCACAAAAAGATAGCTACTATATTAAGCCAGATAATGTATCTTAAATAGTATCTTTTAGGGAAAAATATAAGATAGTATATAATATAATTCATGGCATCTGGAGTATAATGTTTGGGCATCAACCATGCAGTGCATGTCAATTCACAATGGTGAAATAGAAAGTTAGAGAAAGACAAACTCAAACATGATATTGTTATTGTTGTTGTTGGAATGAATGGAATCATGAATGTGCTCAATGACACACCCCACTACAGTACCCATTAACCCACATGTCCACTGTAGTGTTTTTATTTAGCAAATACAAACTAAACACTTTTTTCGTACACCAATTCCTTTGGAAGAATGGGAATTTGCCACTTGCACACGAATGTTGGCTTACACAAAGAGCATGCATATTTCCACGTTCCATTTCAATTCTTCTAATTTAGGCACAGTCATCAATTTGGATCCACTCTTTTCTAGGCACAATCATCAATTTGAATCCACTCTTTTCTTCTAGTTGCTTATGTTTGAATTAGAATTTTAGTTCACTATATTGTAAAAGTATATTCTCTCTTTTTTTTTAGCAAGTCTATTATCTTCTATTAGTGTCAATTCTTGTTGGTTTGGATTCACTTTAGTTAAGACATAAAAACAAGTTAAGATACATAAAACTAATTATGACACCTCCATGTACTTTTTTCTATAATTGATTTTGTATTCTAATTTAAAGTTTAGATTTGAAGTTCTAATCTTTAAATGTGATGATTTTACCCCAGTTGTTACGGTCTAGTGGTTTAGTTGTGACTTGTGAAGATATATTTTAGGTTTGAACACAGGATAGGATATTCCCTTTTTTTGTGTGTGTTCAATTAGTATTTTGAGTTGACCACTAGCCAATGACAAAATATAAAAATAAAAAAACTTTAAATGTATTATTCAAATTAATTATATGTGAATGTATGAAATATAAATCATTTTATGTTTAATTCATTTTAACTACCGATCAATATGCATCGTTAGTCGGCGACAAGTCAACGTGCAGCTCACTTTCTTGATGGAGAGGCCATGTTATCAGTTAGTCCCATTATTTATTTTGAAGTACTCGATTATATTGACTATTATTACTAACTAGCAAAAAGATGGGTACTCATGTGTCCGTCTTTCCGCTCTTTTTATTGTGCTAACGTTTGAAAATTATGAAGAGTATTTTTTTATGAAATTTTAATTTCGATTAAAAGTAAAAATATAAATGTTTTTTGCTTTCAAATTATAATAGATCAAACTAACCATGATTATCTATTTCAATGAAACCAACAATATAACAAAAAAAATATACTCCCGTGGGCAATTTATTCGGGCTCAAACAAAATGGCAGCGGGCAAATATGACAGTGTTGGAAGGGGAGGCAATAGCCTTACTCGATGTCATTCACTTTGCAGATGTGAACAGATGGGACCGAGTTGTCTTCGAGTTCGACTCAGCTACTCTAGTGCAAGCTCTATCGTCTCCGGACCATGGTGATTCGGAATTCTATGATATTGTTTCTAGTATTATTTATCAGTTATCTTTACTTCCAACTTCGAGGTGAAGTTTGTTAGGAGACAAGCAAACATGGTTGCTCACACTTTATCTAGGGCGGCCTGTTCTTGGGCTAGTCACCGTATTTTTAATCTTATCCTTCTTGTATTGAATATTGGTTGATTAATGATAATAGTTAACTTTGCTTTGGTAAAAAAAAAACCAAAAAATATAATTTAAATTCTTTTTTTTTAATGACATCAACAACAATCTTTATTATAAAAAAAGTTGTTGTTTAAGAGTATAATTGGAATAATGAAAGAGTAAGTATAGACACATTCATATAGTTTGTTACACTTTTTTAATGATAAACGAAAAAATTGGACACTTGTATTTGTTACACTTTTATTTTAATATTTAAATTTATTCTTATTTATTTGTTAGATGTGTTACTTGTATTGAAATTTAAGGGCATTTTTAGAAAGAGAAAAAGCCAGCCTAAAAGAGCCGAAAATGGTAGTTTTCTTTATATATAGTATAGATGAAATGTTATATGCATATTTCTTTCAACAAAAAATGCATCGTTAGTGTAAATCAATGAAAATTTAGAATATTTCTACGATATATGTGCAAAATCAACGTATTTTAATGAGTAAACCACTAAATTGGTCTTTGTCTTTGTAAGTCACTCTCAAATTACTCTCTGACTCTAATAATATTTCAAATTAGTCATTGTCTTTGTCAAAAGTTTCTCAATTAGGTTTTATCTTTATGTTTTTGTCACATGATAAGGGACATAGTTGAGAAACTTTTAACAAAGACAAGGACTAATTTGAAATATTAATATAGTCAGAGACTAATTTAAAAGTGATTTACAAAGACAATGACAAATTTGATGGTTTACTCGTATTTTAATACAATTGGTCTTTATAACAATAAATGAATCATAAAGAACTTTATGCACTCTTGTATAGAAGAGTTCTACATTATAAATTTTCGTGGGGCTACTTGTCATGCTCTAGCTACTCCTAAAGTCACTCGAATTTATCGCTAGCAAATAGTCACTTTAATCCTTGACTCTGCACCTCGCTGTCAGAAAGATCCCTGACTCAGGATTAAATACAAATAAGTTCTTGACTCTGCACTTCCGTCATCACTTTAGTCCTTGCCGTTAAAAAAATATGTTAAGTGATGATGTGACACATGTTTTATGCTGACTAGGAGTATGAGGTGTCACATGGACTAAAATGACAATAGAAAATGATCACTTTATTTAATCCATGAACCGAAAATCAATATCCCCAAATTGAATCCCTAAATGTCTAAACTACATTATATGATTGGTAAAGCAGTTAAGAAAATTATGTATTGAACTGGTCTACCATATCAAACCAATGTTTGAAAAAATAAACCAAATACCAAACCAGCAAGATATTTGAAATATCAATCATGCTTTTGGTAAAATGCCTTCAAACATTTATAGGCCGATAACTGTCTATATAATGGATATATGATTAGAACTCTATAATATATGCTTATTATTCATTAGACCAATATACTATATGCTAATAAATATGAATTCCAGGAATATGTTAAGCTGCATAACTTCTAAACAGGAAGTACATTGTTGCTCTATGTATTGGGTTCATGGCATGACAACTTGGTGTTGAAAGAGATTACTGCATAAAGTGAATATAGTAGCAGAGTTTATGGTTCTAAATGTGTTTTTATCTCTTTATATCAAATTAGTGCAATTTTGACTTTCTTTATATCATTAAGGTTATTCCCTCAATTCGTTATGAAAATATCTCTCTATTGCATATAACCAAAACACACTAATAACTACAATGTATTATGACCATATAAAAAGCATGCACAAAACCATACCAAGTAACAGGTTGTTCCAAACCTTGATTGCCCAACCACTGCATAGAAAATACCTACTGAAGTAGTCCAGCAAGTACTACATAGAGATTTTGGTTGATTACTTCCAATCATAATTTTTTTAGATTTAAGGATTTAGGGATTTGAGATTAAATTTGGGGATATTAATTTTCGGTCCAGGGACCAAAGTGATAATTTTCTAATGTCACTTTAGTCTCCGTGACACCTCATACTCCTTGTCAGCATAAAACATGTGCAACATTATCACTTGACATAATTTTTTAACGGCAGAGACTAAAGTCATAACGAAAGTGCAGAGTCAGTGACTTATTTGTATTTAATTCTGAGTCAGAGACCTTTATGACAGCGAAGTGCAGAGTCAGGGACTAAAGTGACTATTTGCTCAATTTATTGCCTTGCTCCTTTTAAATATTGGCTTAAATGCAAACTTGATGGTGCATCTAGAGGATCCTTGGCCTCTCCACTTGTGTCTGGATATTTAGAGATTTTAGAGGCTCTTTTATGGGAGCTTTTGCTAATAATCTTGTAAAATTAATTCATTGAAATTACTTTCGTTATTATAGAATCAAACACGCTTAAGGTTTGACCTACGCCCTAACTAATCAAATGAAAATTAGTCTCATAGCTAGTTCCAACTGAGTTAAGATTCATTTATCATCCTTTCCATTTCTACCATTTGGAGAGATGAAGACACATAAAAAAGTAAAAAGTAATTAACGACGGTGAAACCCACTTAATGGTAAGACCCACTATCTATTTTATGTCTCTATCTCTCTTCAAATTGCATCTTCCATTTATTTTTATAAATGGAGAAGATCTTTACCCGATAAACTGATGTATGTTTAGAAACATCAATATTGCACAATGCCACGTGTCAAGAGTGAAGTTCTAATTTGTTGCTTTGATAAAACCACAGTGAAGCTGCGAGAGATATCTAATGTGCACACGAGCATACACTTATATTTTGGAGATAATCTCCGGAACTATTAGTGTCAAAAATCCAAATTTCATGCTTTGATACAGAAATAAAAAAATAAAAAAAAATAAACAACAAGAGTTTAACTGGACTGTTCTCGTCTCCTTTACTTTCTTATTTTGCTTACTTTGCAAAACTTTTTTTGCTACAATAGAAGTATTTCATTCGGTCTCATGTAACTAATTTGATTGGCGAGTTGAGAGATATTGAAAGAGTTTTAAAAGTTTGATCATAAAAACTAACGTAAACACTAATTATTAACACCTAATTATAAAAAAAAAAATTCTATTTCAATATGAATGATGTACAAGTTGGCAAGTCATCAAAATCATGTGAATAAGTGCTTCAAAAAAAAAAAATAGTTAACAAATTCATCCTTGCGGAAATATTCATAGATGATATTTTGACATACAAGTTTCAACAATTTTTTTTTGTTGGGCTCAATATGATATCATTTGGCTTCAACAAAAATTTAAATTTTAAATATGTGATTAATTATGTTCGGTGAATGTTCAAAAAATATAACAAGTTGTTCAATTAACCATTTTTTTAATGTTAAAAAAAATAAAACTGATATATACTATGACCAAATAAATTTTTGGCAAATAAAATTAAAATAAATTATCTTTTAATCGTTTCAAATATTGCTCATGTAGTGTTGTTTCTATTTTAATACAATTTGACTATTTTTTTTATTAATAAGTTGTTCCTATTTTAATAATTTAAATAACAATGTAAAGGGGATAAAACTGTAGATATAATAAAGATATAGTTTGAAGTGAAAAAGTCATCCTAAAATCATCTATTCAATGATATACTTGAAAGTTGAAAATAATATATAGTTAATGACATTAAAATTGTCATAAACGATCTTTCTATCATAAATTTTTGGCAAATAAAATTAAAATAAACGATCTTTTAATCGTTTCAAATATTGCTCATGTATTGTTGTTTTTATTTTAACACACTTTGACTATATTTTTTTATTAATAAGTTGTTCCTATTTTAACAATTTAAATAATAATGTAAAGGGGATAAAACTGTAGATATAATAGTTTAAATAAAAGGTATAGTTGGAAGTGAAAAGTCATCCCAAAATCATCTATTCATTGATATAATTGAAAGTTAAAAATAATATACAGGTAATTACATTAAAATCGTGGTTAATTATGTCAGTTATTGAGTTCGAATTGGCTATATATTTAAACTATGTTAACCATTTAAATTGTGATAGAAATTTATTGTTAAACTTGTATACTACCTTTGTCCCAATTATAAGACCCTATTGGCAAAATCACTTGAAGTAAGAAAGTTGATATTTGTAATTCGAACTAGTTTATGTTTTTAACATGCTATTTATTACTGATTGAAGAAAAAGATGTATAATAAATAGAGAGTATTTATGTAAAGAAATATATTATTGTAGTTGAAAATAACAAAGAAGTCTAGTACAAATGGACAAAAAAAATTATCAAAATAATCTTATAATTAGATACGGAGGTAATATAAAATAAGACATCACAAAATATATGCAACATAATTTATTTTTGACTTCGTAAACTCAAGTGAAAAGTTTGATAAAAGAGAAATTAAAGATTATCTGCACTCATGAATAATAGCAATAAAGTGTGAATAAGGAATTATTCTCTTATTCTATTCATCAACCACAAGTTTTAACTCAAGCTAAAACATAAGATGGGGATGAGAGAAGTTCATACCCATTGAAATGCATTTCCAAGACCTAATAAAACCCCATATTTTTCCTTGATCTATTAAAGGAGGAACTTTTCTCACATCCATAATCATTTCAAAAGTACACATCCAAAATAGAACAGTTTTTATATGGTCTGAATGTGTACACTTCCAAAATCATATGTGATCTTTTAGAAATGTGAAGTGGGTAAAGTTGATCTCATATTTGTCCTCATATTATTGCCCCCTCATGCAACATGACCCATAAATAATAGTAAGAATATGAACAAGCGTGCAATGAGTTAAAAATAAATCCAATCCAACATGTGCCTCCAGCATGTACCCCAGGGCATATACCTCCTCCGTCCCAAATTATAATTTATCTTAAATTAAAAGTCGTTTTACAATATCAACGTAATATTAATATTATTTTTTCTATTATATTTTTAATTGTTTATTACTCTTTCTTCTTTCGATTCTTTAATTTATATTTCACAAACAATTAATGCTGACTAATTTTGTAAAATTACTCATAATTTCTTTTTCTTATATAAGATTAATTACATTTTTTAATTTGTATGAAATGCCTAGAACGACTTATAATTTGAGACGGATGGAGTAATATTTTTCTATTAATCCTTCATTCTCAGTGGAAAGAGATCTTGATAATTTGAAGTTCGACCGGAATATAAGTAAAGTCAAAATTGTTTACATACACATGAATCGAACTCAGATTTTCATGAACAACTCATTATTTGGTGAAGCTCATTAACCATTTGAGATTATCAACTCGAAGCATATAGCATTGATAAATAAATTATAATTTTCAGAAGGATCATGCTAACACGTGCATTTGCTGATCACACGGGTACGTACATGTGGGGTCCTACTCTCTCAGAGGTTTGCGTGCATTTGCTGACCATTGGTAACAAAAATTGTGGCATAAAAGGGAATCTAGATTCAATAGAGTTTCCAATTGGGGGATTTGTACCCATAGGTGTTATTAAACTCATTGGTGGTAGCACAGATGCCACCGAGTCAGAATGCGTCGAGGTTGTCATTGTCGAAACTGATACATGAGCAGTTACCCCCCATAACTATCGACGCTGGCATAAGAGCAGTTACTCCTATAACATTTGACACATTGGCGCCATCAACTGACGCTTGGGTTGATTGTTCTCGCATACTTTGAACGTTACTTTGTGTGTTGGATGTAGAAGCTCGGTGTTTGGACAAGTCATTTCAGGAAGAGCTTTACCACTTCTTAAACGCATACACAAATGAACTTTTAAGAAATGAATTTATTTAAAATTTTGCACAAAAGGGTTCCACCAGACGTGCCAATTTGTTTACCCTGTTTTTGGTAAACAATTACTAGTTTTAAATTAATTACTTGTGGGATCAAACTATTAAATCCTAGGAAAAATGTGTTCAATTATTTCTCATAAATGTTTGAATGTTCATCATATTCATAAGTTTGAATGTAAAAAAGATGAATTTAACTGCTTATTTCAACAGGGTCGAAATACTTTCATAAATAAAGAAACAAAAAAGTAAAGGTAAACAACTTTAAAGAAAAGCATTTGATTGAATATATGAAGAAAACTAGTACATCAAATCATACATACATTTTCCTAAGACTCGTTTCTCGTTGTAATTGGATAATTTGAGTGTTTAAGGTTTCTGTAAATGATCAGTGACCCTTATTTTCTATACAGAACCACTATATATACTAATTAAGAAAATAACTGAAAATAACAGTCACAAATAAAAACCTACGACACATGTCTTGCTATGTCTCTCAGATTTCTTGACAAGCTCCCACGTGTCTTCGACCTTTTGAATTTGTCTCTTCATAAGCAATTTAAATTTCTTTAGTCGAAACTGAATAGACTTGCAATCTCCAATATGCCAAGTGTTCCAAAATCTGTCGAACTAACAACCATCTGTAATGTAAACAAACACTAACCCCAACTTAACATGTTTTTCTTCTGTCAAATTATTTGTGTCGGAAAATACAGTCTAACAGTTACCATACAACCTAGTGTAGCATGCAGTGCACTCACCTTTTTTTCACTCATCCATGGTAGGTGATATGCTATCAATCTGAGAACTCTATTCCCTGATGCTGATATGCTGATACATCTTTTGCATTCACTCTTTAGGTGAGACAGATTAACTGTAAGAGAGCAAGCTGTCAGCAAGTAGATAACATCAACTCAATTTTTATGTCAGCTGTGCTACGTGTGATGAAAGAAAAGAGACACGAATATCGGACAAATGAGAAAAATTTTAACCGACGTTTGATGGAAAACATAGGTCAATGTCCAATGATATTATTTCGTTAGGGAACCGTTTCGTGACATCAAGCAATTTCCTTTTCCTTTTTATTTTTTTCATGTAGCATTTTAAGATTAGATAACTATACAAGTTGAACTGAAATTTCTCAAATATCATTGACATCAATATAATCAAGGAATGAAACAAGAGGCTGGAAGGGATGGCAAGTTGCAATTATTATGTTAGGAGATTCAAACTCATTAACTAGTAAAAATACACAGATTTTTGTATTAACATAAAGTGAAAAGGAAAAAGTGTTTGAAGAATTTGTATCAACAACAAATATACAATGGAACGAAAATGGAACATGATTCAAACTCATTAACTAGTAAAAATACACAGAATTTTACAGTCTGGCACTGTGGAAAGCTTGTCATTATAAATTTTTCCTAGCTCTTCTTATCAGGGTATTAGCATGATTTAAAACCTTTTAAATATTGAAAAACCTATACATGATTTTGACATCGTCAACTTTTTACTTGAACGATTCGACTACGTTCCAAAATGTTCAACTAAATTTATCATCTAGTATGATATAGATTCTATAAAAAGTTCAACTAAATTTAAATCATCTAGTATGAAGTTAAAAGACTAGAAGCAGTTAAGTGACAGCGGGCACAAGAGAGGAGGGCGGCATGGAATTCAGAAATTGATTAAAAGCTTTATACAAATAAACAGACAAACCAATTTTTTGTTTTGTTTTTCTAATGGCCTAGTGGCCTGGGTTAGCTAAAATAAAAAACACACATAGGGAGGGGGAAGTGTGGTGACCTGGGTTTGAACCTGGGATTACGCATAAAATGTTCTCACAGCCAAACCACTAGGTTGCAACAATGATGACAAAGACAAACCAAGTTGATAATAGCATAATTTGATTTCAGTAATATCTAAAGGTATTTAGTTATCAGGAGCTAGCAAAAGTAATATACATGACCATGCAAGTTCAGAAAAACAACAATCCAGATTCCCATGTTTGTCTTTGTTTTTTTTTATTCTATCCATCAAATGGTGTGGATCAATGAGATTCCTTTCTGTTTACATTACAATAAGGGTATTTTCCCAAAAATTCAAATCAAATGCAGAAGGCCTTTATATGGACTCTAAACTTACCAAGTACATAGCTGTTGTAGTAAAAAATCACATTGCAAAAGGTTCATATATTTTCTGGTTCACTATGATTGTATGTTATATTTAGTTAGGCACCAAAAACTGACCCGTAGATTGTCATATGAAGCATCGACACGAGCACCGGACATGCCTTCAAACTGAAGTTTTGGGGCTTCATAAAGCTACCAATAGTCTCCACATGAGCAAACCCCTTCATTAAAATGGTGAAAGCGATTTGCATCCCGAACAATTATGGACCTTTTCATAACGTCTGATACCATCTTACAAAATGTATGACAATCACCACAGACTCTCAGATTTTTAGAGATCCTAATAGGATCACCCTTGTTTGGGATGGCAATTATGCCAAATGCAATAGCAAGCTTTTCACTATGTGTATACAACATTTCTTTCTTAACTTCCTCCTCAACATCTTGCAACACAAATTCTGTATCAGGTACATAACCAACCATCTCCAACTTCTTAACTATACTCATCAACATTTCATAGATCTCCTTTGATCGAGGATGAGATCTATCTCCAACACTAAACTGATATGTTCTGTTATCCACTTCGATCCATGTCCATCCAGGAACTTTTTTCAGCTTCCTCTGTGTCATCGAATCCCTAAATTCTGCCACTTTTTCCCACTTACCGGCTTTTGCATAAATATTAGATAGTAATACATAAATCCCTGGATTTTTTGGCTGTAGTTCAAGTAGAGACTCGGCTATTTTTTCTGCCAACTCCATGTTCCCATGAACTCTACATGCACCAAGCAAAGCACTCCACAGCCTCTCGTCTTTTTCAACATTCATTGTCTCGATCAATTTCAATGCCTCGTCTAGCCTCCCGGCACGTCCAAGAAGATCAACCACACAAGTATAATGTTTGACATCAGGTCTAACACCATAATCTCTCCACATCGAATCGAAGAAGTGAAGACCCTCATCGGTCAATCCTGAATGACTACAAGCATATAAGAGGGAGACAAAGGTTATCCTATTCGGCGAAATTCCACAGCTCAACATCATATGAAACAAGTCAAGAGCTTCCTTCCCCTTCCCATGATATCCATAAGCAGCAATCATAGCACTCCACGAAATAACGTTTTTCTCTTTCATCCTATCGAAAACCTCTCTTGCAGAGTCAACACATCCACACTTAGCATACATATCAATCATCGCAGTCCCTAACATAACATCCAAAGATAAACCATTCCCACAAATATACTCATTAACAAACCTAGCCCTATGCATAGCTCCTAATTTTGCACATGCATTAACAACCGTCACCATAGCAACCTTATCAGGAACAAACCCTTCTTCCCTCATCCGATCAAACAAAACCAACGACTCATACGCATCACAATCTGCATAACTACCGATCATAACCGTCCACGTCACAAGATCCTTACTAACCATGACATCAAACAACTTCCGAGCATCCTCAATCACCGCACACTTCGCATACATATCAACAAGCGTAGCACAAACAAAATGATCCAATTGCAACCCATATTTCAAAACCACATCATGAATCATTTGACCCATTTGAATATCCTTTCTATCCCTACAAGCTCTGATAACAAACGGCAAAGTGTAGTTATCTGGCGTAACATTACATCGAAGAATCTCCCTAAAGGTTGCATAGCAGTTGGTATAGTCACCAAGCTTGGCAAACCCACCAACCATGATACTCCAAGTTGTTGGGTCTCTTGTTGGCATTTCATCAAACAGGTAATGTGCATCGTTGATTGCTTTGTGTTGGATATAGAAGTAAAGGAGTTTGTTTGCAACAATGAGATTGTTGAAAGTTCCATTGATTAATGCATTCGCGTGAACTTGTCTGATATGGAAAATGTTTCTGCAGGTGTATAGAAGACGAATGCAAGACTCGGTTGCCATTTAGAAAGAGAGTGTAAATAAACTCCAAAGATAGCGGGGCTTCTTTCAAGATTCTCAGTCATACATGGTTTTTTTTTTCATTTGAAGTTGGTATTCAGCATATAATTTTGAAAGTTATTTTTTTACAAAAACAAAACGATATTAATTCATTCAAATTAATAGAGTACATAATATAAAATAACATATTCAACATCTCTAAAAATGCCCATAAATAATAATATGATAAAATATAAGTCATTGAAATACTCATCATTTTGAATCTAATCTACAACAACGCCCAAATCATTGATAGAATATGAAATCGACCGAAATCACCCCAAGTGAAAATTAAGTATATGTGAAAATTACTTATTTAGATCGAAAGAAATGGGAGAGAAAAAAAATGTAAAAGATGATTCTAGGTCAAAAATGACCTAAAATCACCCCAAGTGAAGGAGAAAGAGAAAATGTTTAAACACCATGCACAATTTTTTTTTACAGGATTCCAAATGACAAGCTCCTTATATAATTTTAACATAAATATTAAATAGTATTCATGCATCTTTTTTCATCATAACAATAGAGAATCGAGCCATATACAAGTCCATCGTCTCTTATGTTAACTTGGTAGAACCAAGTTTTTCTTTTATAGTGCTGAATTGAAAATTAGGTATTTGTGAATATAATTAACAACACATTTTCTATAAAACTTAGATTTAAAAATACTAGGTTGATACAAATTATATCTCTCAAGTTAATTTGAATCACACTAGGTTGAATTTCTTGTTCATAGTCCATAATGTAATAAACAATCAGTTTACTATATACACTTTATTTGATAGAGTTCGGGATAGAGACGTGAGTCGATTCAGAATAATTTCTGCAAAAAAAATTTAAAAACTCCGAAATTTTAACTAACTATCTATTAATGAGGGTTTTACATTATCCACCATGTACCGATTTGTGGTTGTTGTATTTGGGGGGTGGCATGGAGTTTGTAGTATAGGAAGATTGATCACACCAAGGGTGTCAAGGCTGCCATTGAAAGGTATTTTCCTTTCTTAAACTTGTGTATTTGGTTTTTTCTTACAATCTTGATTTTATATAATTGTTCATTTTTTTTGTGGGTAGTGTGTATAATTGTTCATTTAATCACTACATAAGGAGTTTCACATAATTGATTTTGTATAATTGTTCATTTAATCACTAGATAAGGAGTTTCACATAATTTTTTTAATAGAATTTCATTTGTTGGTTGTGATGGATTTGTGATTTGTAGGAGACTTATACTTCAAATCTCATTCTTACAAATATGCATTGAAAATACATTTTGATTGTGATCTTAACCATCATATGTTGAAATTAGAGAATTTATTTAGTTTTTTGAATATATTTGTTTGTATGACACTGATCTCAAGCAATAAAAATTAATCATAAACATCTAGTACTATCCAATTATAATTTTATACAGAAATATCTTATTCCACATGTCTCAAACATCAGTAAGTGCTGATTTAACATATGACTGGATCTACATTCGACTTGGTTTACGTGTCTCAATGCTATTCTACCATAAAAATTTAGAAAGAAACGAAACTGAGTTTCAAAATTACCATCATACACAATTTTTTTTGGACAGGATTCCAAATGACAATCTCCTTGCATAGTAAATCATTTATATCATTAAAACTTTACAAAAGGTAGTGTTTATCAGATGAATGATAAGAAAGAACAAAATTTAGCAACATGCGGATGTTGCAAAATATACACTGCAGCTAACCATGAACAATATTATATTGAGTTAAAAAATGAACGGTAATATATCAATTGATATTAACTACACTACAAATACAAACATATCAATGATGCAATTGTTAATCACTGATACCTTGTTCTTCCCTTAGTTGCATTTACTTGGCTGAGAGGAGAACGAGGTATTAGTGATGGTTTCAACTCCTTTATATCAAATGACTCAAATGATTCATACAAATTGTTTTCCCGGAATTCTTCAATAAGAGTTTCCGTTGGCAAGGATCGAAGAGACTCTATTATCGCTCTACTCGGAACTTCAAGTTCACATCTTATTGGGGTAGTCCCACTTGGCTCATAGTCCTGTATAACACAAAATTGTGTAAATCATATGCATAATTTCATCAACATGTCCTATTTAATAGCATGCAAAGATCATCTTCTGAACATTAAATTGAACAGAATATTGAGCAAAACATACCTTATATTGTTGCTGACAAATTTCACTTGCTTTTTCTTCAATTGAAGTTGCTATGCTAGAGTGATCCTCTCTGAAGGTCTCAAGTGTATTCACATGAATTTTGACAACATTCAACATACCAGATACAGAATCTCTCTCTTGTACAGACATGTCTGCAAGATCACAAGAAAATGACCACATTAATGCAACAGACAAAAGAACTTTGAAATCCCACACTTACATGCTTAGTGAATCACATTGTGCAAAATAATTTGAAGAAACAAGGATTTAACTCATCAAAACAATACTACTAAATCAAAGGACAAATATCTTGAACACAACACTCACCATCAAACTGTTGAAGGACATCGTCACTGTTCTTCGTCACATCTTCCTCAGCTGTAATCCGAGCAGAACTAATTTCAATGTCATGTTGCATATTGCTATCGGTAGCATCCCTGTACCAAATTAATCAATATAAAATGGAAACCTAGTAATGAGATAATTAGTAGTTGAGAAAACACATTACACTCGGATAAATAAAAGAGAAGAGTCGTGGCCATTGGAGACAGTTATTTGAATCAAGTCACCACACACCTGATAAGTGACACTGCTGCTGAAACATGTTTAGCTCCAGTCTCATTTACAACCTCATGTGTCTTCTTTGTATTTTCGAAAGCTGATTGAGCAGTATTGATACTAAACAGAAGGATTTCAAAGACATTGTTAGAATATAAAGCAACGAAAAAGGCCTGAATCTAAAAGAAATAACAATCACCTCTGCTGCAGGAGCTCCTCCATACAAGAATGCTTAGCAGCAGAAAACTCGGCAGTGTCTCTGGCATCTTTTTCTGCCTGCGTGCATATGCCCTGCCACTTTCTCTTTGAACATGAGACAATATCTCCCATTGATGATACATGTTCATCCACGAATGACTTGCTGGCAATGCCAGTTTTCCTAAGATCTACAAGCTTTGTATCTACCTACAGGGTCAATCACCGATCCATTAATATTCAGTATTAACTTACGGGCACAAACCTATACATTATCCCATTAACAATCCTCCCCTGGAGGGGAAAAAGAAAAGAAAATGGAAAATATATCAAAAGGAACAAACGAAACAGACCAAATCAATTTGACGACAAGCGTGATTTGATAATAAACTAGTCACATCAGCTATAAGTTTCTCTACATCGGATCTTGATTGTTCCTGCACAGTATAAGTGTAATAATTTGCAAATCAGTATCAACAATAAACTATTTTAAAAATAAATAAATTAACAATACCATATTATATCACCTCATAAGCTTTTTTAAACTCAGCGATGCTCTTCATTTGCATTTCATCAGCTGCAGACGCAAAGTTTTCAAGACTTTTTGCTTCTTTCAAAATTGTATCCTCGAACTCATGAGTACACTCAGATATATCCTTTATTTTCTCAGCATTGGCACTTAATCTCTTTTGGCCAAGCCAAAAAACAACAAGAAAAAACTTAAGTAAATCAATTGTACAGTCAAAATGATGATACAATATATAGAGCAAAAATTTGTAAGCAAATATATAATTGCAAGAAAAAAAGGCACTGGTATGAAAGAGTGGCTAACAGTTATAAATATAAACGGAAGCAAATCCAGAAGCACTTACATGGCGTAGCTCACTTGCAAAAAGTGTCAATTCACCCTGCTGAGTTGAAAGAGAAATCTGAAGATCATCAAGTATTGAACCTGCTTTGGTGGCCTCGGATGCAAGAAACTGATTCACATGGTAAAAGTAACTTTTAACAGTAGTTGAACAAGAGTGAAGTATGCTAATGAGACATACCAAATAAACATAAGCAATGTCAATAGTTATAGCATAACGTACTTCTTCAATGGAGTGACCATTAGAGGATATAAGAGATGATAGTTCCTGAAAGCTAGCATCAGAACCCGACTTATGCAAACGCACAACATTTTGCATTGCTTCGACATGAGATATATACAAAGCCCTCAGAGTTGTAACTTTCTGTTTCAAATCAGCAATTTCCTACAACCAATAAAAAGATGGATGCATGAATGAATGACTACAAGAATAAAATAAGTAGAAAGTGAAATCATGAACGAGAGTTTCTAAACTTAGGAAAAGGAATCAACAAATTTAGTAAAAGCCTGAAAGGATGTCACAATCCAACTGTGACAATAGATTATTTTACACACCTTATCATGAATACCCATAAATGAATGGCAAAGGTTCTCCACACATTCAAGGTGTTCATTCTGTCGAGACAATGATGTTGCCACAGTGCTACGAAGAGAACCAACTTGTTGGGTTAGCTCCACTTGGAAATTATTTACCACAGCTCTGTTATCTAAGTTCAATTTATCTTCTCTACCTAAAAAATGTAATAACTTATACATAATTAGGTTCTTGAATATTTTTTCATCAATCCGAGTGCTGAAAAGAATAAAAACCCTCACCAATTTTTAAGACCAATGAAGCATTATCTTGAACAGCTTTCTCCAAATCGGCTCGTAAAATGCATGCTTGATGAGTAAGAGCATTTTCTATTGCAAGTAGTAATTAACATTAGCACAACAAAGTAAGGATATATCTTATAAAAATTACGAAGCAACAAAAGAAACGATGATAAAATTAAAACATGCAACCATTCATACCTGCTTTCCTCTGCTCAGAAATGATAAAATCTTTCTCTTTCAGAGTATACCGACATTTCTTTAATTCTTCCTCTGAGTTGGCAAGCATTATGCTGGTCTGCTTCAAGTTTTTCTGCTCGTAAAATATAATTTCTTTTACAAGAATGCATATAGAACTGTGCCACAAAAAGAACAAACGCTCAGACAACTTACCTCCGTGGCATCGAGTTTTGTGCTCAAATGTGAGCATAGAGAAATTTGGTCATTGTATTTGCTTTGCAATTCCTCAAGTTTCTAGTTGAAATATACAAACAAAACAAGCTAAGCATAACAGGGAAAAGGACCAAGCCAAAGTATCATTGAAATATAATAGCCAACAAAACATACCTTCTGATGACTGTCTAATGCAATATTCATCTGCTCAATCTGATCTCTCATTGCCTGATTATTCCAACAAATGAACATAAACAAAGAAAGAAGGATCTTAGAAAAAAGGAAGTTTTAAACTACAGACAAAAGCAGTGTAACATCCTCAGTGGTTGAAAGTGACATGGAATAAAATACATTTCCTGATAAACATGTTGAAATAATTGTATTGCAACAGTAAAGGTAACAAACATAATAAAATAGTAAACAACAACCTTCTTTTCATTCTGCTCCTGAATGTATCTGTCCTTTGGTATGTAGATGCCATTTTTCTCACGAGCAGCGTAAACCTCTTATCAAAATCATAAATTCATCAACCTCAGAAACACTCAAAAAAGAGAAAGCTAAAACCTTACGTAACTTACTTTATCAACCATGAGACAAACACACTAACCTCCCTTAAGACGCTCAATTTCACCATAGAGATCCTTGATTAGAGTTGTTTTCATCAGTTTTTGGTTAACCTAGTAAAATTAGAAAAGAAAAATGTCTTAGAAGAATGTGACAACATTTCTCATGGTAAATAAAAAGAAAAATGTCCACACATCCAGCATGTCTTATCATCAGTCTACTATCAGCTCACTTGACAACAAACTTGAAACACTAATGTATCAGTAGAAGGCAAGTTCTCTCTGCAGTTGGAATAAGAGAATATGAAAGCTTTCATTAATCCCCTAAAGCAAGCGCTAAATTTACCGCAACTCAAAATTTGAATTGAAACAGCTAAATTCATAAGATGATGACACAAACAGATTAATCAAAATTTTCAAAACAGCGTCTTTGTTTTCAGAAGGGAAATAAAATTATGCACATATTATGTCTGCTTATATATTACAAATGTTCCATACAATGGCCCCTAAAAATATCACACAATTCTTCGAAAACTACTACTCTTGTAACATGTCACTAAAGACTAGTAGTACTAAGACGTCACTAGATATGCACAGTTTAACAAAGCTCTTAAGAATAGCAACAAACCTCGGGCTTATTTCTTATGTTCTTCGCCCTATGTGCATAATCCAATGTGCTCAAGGTCTCCTCTAAGCAATGAACGGCAGGAGAGACTGTTGCTATGATACATGTTTTTGTTCTTCCACCGAGTGAATCACGCAATAAACGCGTCAACTTGCTATCCCTAAATTCCAGCTTTTTTATGTAAGATACACACAAATGTGTACATAATGCCTCATAGACAATTAAGATAGTGTTGACTTCAATTGAAGGGTGTTAACAGATAGAATGGAGCATAATCTAGACATAAACAAAAAGGGAAAAACCTGTAAGGGATATGACCAAGGTGCTCCACAAGTGCAGAGATCACCCGCCCTAGAGTAAGTAAACTCTTATTGATTTCACCCGCTTCTCTTGCACGACCCTTATATATCATGCAAATCCAATCAATCAACTCATTGGAAAATTCTGAGTGTATACAAAGTAAGATGTATGCTTAAAGTGTAATACCTCTCTAGCACCAGAACGAGAAATATTTTCTGAACCTGCTAGATCCACTAAATTTAGTTTGCCGCATTTTATAAGTTCTTCACCTTCTGGGGTTGCTTCTTTGATGTGGATTGTAATGGAAAACAAAGAATGTGACCGACTAAAAGGGAAAGCAATTGTTATTGATAATTAGAAATAAAAATTTGACAATATGGTCAAACAAGCATAAGACACACGTAAAGCAATCATTACCTTGACTGTTTGTTCAATAAAGTTTCTGCAGTACGCCGTTTGGCAGACCCTCTTTCCAGCAGAGTAAAAATTTCACTTGCACTTGTTACAATTTCTTCTTCTAAACCTCTTACAAGAACGCCACCTTTACCATCCTCCATAAGAGGAAGCTGCTTTTTTTGCTTCTCCTCCAAAGAAGCTTTTGAAAGTTCCTCTGGCGCAAGCAAATCAGTAATTTCTTCATTATACAATTCTAAAAAAGTGACTTTCACGCTATATTCAGCATTCTGGCCTTCAAGAGTATCAAAAATCTGCTTAACAGCCCTAGGTATGACTCCTGCTTCTGAAGGCAACTCTCCATTCGGCCCACTCTGTAGAATAATCAAATAACTTTATTAAGAATAATCGGTGAGTATGGAGCATGCATACAGAACATCCTTTCATTAATGATTCAGATGAAAATGGTTGAAACTGGATTGTACCTTGGTTTTTTTGGATTCACCCTCCATTGTGTATGTCTTCCCTGTACCAGTTTGACCATATGCAAATATAGTACAATTAAAGCCCTCTAAAACTTCGTTTACTATTGGAACTACAGCTTGATCATAGAGATCTTTTTGCTTCGCAGAAGGACCAAAGACCTGCACCATATACCATGAATAAATTTCATAGTTCAAAAATAAAAAGCAAACCACCCTGCAAACCATTGCATTTCCCATATAATGTTGGCTTATCATGAACTGTAGAGTGTATTGTGAATCTGTTCATTAAAGAATCCAACATAGAATGAAGAAGAATGTTCAAGGGTTATTGCGGTGTTGTCAATTGCAGATAGCAGAATATACCGGATTGTTTAAATTCCGCTATGCGACAGTGCTATAGCGCCACTGTAACCACTATTTTACAATATTTTGTATTAAAAAATATATGGCATAACAATAGCGATTTGTTTGAATTCCGCTATGCTATAGCCCTATTTTGCCTTTATAGTTGCGATTTAACAAAACTGGTATTACAAGAGATAACTATTAGAGTTTTAAACTTTCCTGTTATTTAAACAATCTTTTATCAGTTTTTATATTTCAAGAATCTAATACCAATTATCAAACCCCCTAATAGGTAGAGTTTTTGTTAGATAGAATAGAGGATCAGCAAAGGATTAAGACCTACATCTGTCAATAAAGAATAACCACTTGTATTCATATTCAACAATAATAAAAAATAAATATAAAAAATGATACGAAGCGTTACATAGAGGTAATTGAGAATTAAGATAAGTAAATTGGGAAAGAAGTAGGTTTCTAGAATACCTGAGAGTTAAGAGTTCCAAATCACATTGTGCCATTCAAAAACTCTAGTATTGCATCAATTCCAGTTCAGTTGTATTGTGGTTTGATTAATCAATTCGATTAGAGTTTATATTTAATTAAGATTTTGACTAAAACTTTTGTTATTTTCAAGCTATCCCAACTTTTCTACTTAACAACGAAACGCTGAAATCTATGTAACACCGACACTTCTGATAGCAAGTCGGCCAGCACGTATCACTACATGTTTGACACCGACACATGTGGTTATACTCATTATTCTATTTTCTCAAATTATTAAACATGTAGACGTGTCAGTGTCAGTGTCTCGTGTCTGCTATTGTATTGCTTGAAATTTCATTTCCATTTCTTCTGAAGCATCATAATCCAAGAGTGACTTGACCACAATAGTCTTTAATGTTAAACCTATTATTCTTCTTTCAAATTATTCAATCACAATCTAAGAGCTAAGGTTAATATCTTAATTAATCAATTAAACAAACAACCACATAAACGAATTGTGATTGATCCCCAAAAGTTAAACAGTGAACACTTAGGTTTGAACAAATCCATGAAATAATCACAAAAATCAATTAAATATTTAAGTGAGAAAAAAAAAACCTTATCAAAAGTGAAAACTCTATCAAAATGCTTGCCGGCTACATTCTGAGAAACTGATACTTCTCTATTGTAATCATAGCAAGTAACAACTTGCGGCGCATTACTCCGCAATTCGTCTTCACTGAAAGGCCTGAAGAAGAAGAAGAAGAAGAAGAACACAAAAAAAAATAAAAATAATAATTAATTGATTTCATGATGAGAAATGAATTGAATGGAAAGAAGAATGAATACCTGCAACGAAGGAGGACTTGAACGTTGACGCCTTTCTCCTTTTCGTGACGAACCGAAGACATGTTTGGATTGAAGAGAGAGTGATGATATGATGAAGAAGAAAGAAAGAGAAATGGGTTTTTGGAGTTTTGACTTAGGACAAACGTGATTTTATTACCCTTTCACGCGGGAGCCTTTTTTTAATTTGAATTTATTTTAACCTCGTATCATATTTCAGACACAAAACTAAAAACACGCTCTCTCTATTTATTAATCAATAACTATTAATTATTATTAGTCCTCTCAAAAAAAATTATTAATTATTATTAGTGTTATTATTTTGAAAAAGTTTTTTTGTTTTTTTATATATATTTTTCAACTAAAGGTAATCATATTTGAGACACTGTCGAACACTAAAATGTGAACACAACTTTAGACCTTGCATATATTATGCATTGTCTTTACAAACCGAGCTAAGCTCATGGGAATAATTTCGTTGGTTATTAACATTATTACACGTATGGTATATTGTAAAGAATAATATAAATATTTTATTATAATAAATAATATATATTTGGAGTGTAAAATTAAGAAAAAGATCAATAATGAAAAAAATTACTATAACTGAATATAAACATTTAAGACTAATATACTTTTATGTATTCAATGAATTTGGCTAAAAAAAATGTATTCAATGATTTAAATTACTAAAAATATATTTACAATATGATAGTAAGTACTGTGCACCATAAACAATAAAAAGGTAAAAAGAAATATAATTAAAATGTACTCTATTTATCCTGGTTGTCACATTTTACAATTACATATAGATTAAGAGTACAGATTAAGAAAACATTATAACTGAAAGAAAGGAAGAGATATTATTAAAATTATATATATATATATATATATATATACACACACACACACACACACTAATTATTGTTGTATTTTGAATTCACTTCCTCACCCCTTGAGGACATGAAAAGGGTTATATCAGTGGGTTCTTGGTCTTTGAATCCTGGGATTCTCAAGCTTTTTGCTTGGTCCAACGAGTTTAACCCTAGCTTGCCACAACAAACAAATGTCTAGGTTTGGTTGCGTATTTACGGTTTGTTAGAAGAATACTGGAGAAAAAATATATTATTTCCTATTGCATCAAGTGTAGCAACTCCTATATGCACTGATTCAATCACAAATAAGCCCAGAATGGAAATATCTTTTGGACACTTTACGCGTGTTTTAGTTGATTTGGATTTGAGTCAGGATCTGAGATACAAAGTGCTTGTAGAGAGTAAAGGTTACCTGTTCTTTGTAGACTTTGAGTATGAAAATCTTCCTGTTTTTTGTGCCCATTGTAATTACACTGGTTAATCATTGGAAAACTGCAAGAGGTTGAAGGAAAGCAACCCTTTTTCACTATTCCTAAACCTAGACAGGAGTTTGTTCAGAAATCTAAGGCTCCAAAAGTTGTTCTTGTGGAGTCAAAAACTAGAAGCAAGGAGGATATTGTTCTTGAGATTGAAGTAAATAATTATTTGGAGGCTCAAAGGGAAAGTCAGAAGAATGCGGCTAAAAAGGATAATTTGGAGGCATTTGCAAATGCTGAAGAGGTACAAAGCAGTGAAGGATCTGAATTTGTAGAAGCCACTCATCCAAACTTTGATAATGATAGCAATGTTACTTATAGCACAAATCACCCTGAGGATATTGCTCAAAAAGATATGGAATTCCCTAAAGCATCCTATGCAAATTTGACAGAAATAGAAGAAAATGATGTTTTGCAAGCTAATTTACCTCCAGTTCATGTAAACATGCAATTTGTTACTTCTATTTTAATCCCTAATGTTGAAATTGTATCTAAACATGCTGAAGATTTAAACCTATAGAATATTGATAAGGATGGTTTCCAACAAGTTTTATCTAAAAATGCAAAAAAGCTCCAAAAAGCTTATGTTGTTAAGAGTAATTACCCAATTAGGTCAATGGTTGGTTCATCCAAATCCTTGAAATGAAGTGTCTTTACTGGAACCTAAGGGGATATCCAACTCCCCAACTAGGTTGGCCCTGAAATTTTTTATAGTTTCTAATAAACCTGATTTCATTTTTATCTCTGAACCTTGGCTGGACATTTCCAAATTTTCCACTTTTTGGCTTCATAGACTTGGTTACAAACTGTTTAGTGTTAACCATAGAGGAAACCTTACCCTAAACCTTTGGTGTTTTTGCTCTATCAACCTGAACCCTGTTATCCTTCACATTGATGATCAGCTTGTTTCTTTTCAAATTGTTTACAATGGTAAGCCTTTTTCTATTGTTGTTATCTATGCTTCTACATGTCCATAAAAAGAAGACTTCTCTGGGAGACTTTAACTCTTATCCAAACCAACCACTTGCTTCCCTGGTGCATGATAGGGGACTTTAATACTATCTTAGGCTCACATGAACAGAGAAGCAACTTTAGACCCTTGAAAACTCCAATCCATGACTTTCAAACCTGGACTGACACAAACAACCTTATCATAACATCATTCCTACCAGCTCCACCGGCCATCTCACTTCTACACAAAACCAAACCAACATATAAGAACAACAAAACAAGTATCGAAGGTAACTCAATACCATTCACATACAAACAGGAAAAATCACCTACTGCTGGTCCGGACAAGACCGACATGGCTCTGACACCACATTGTAACACACTAAACCCTTAAAGCGATAAATCACGGGAATAATACAAATCATACAATGATTTAGATGCTAATTCTTCTATAAGTTTGAAAACATACATATTAATTTTTTTAAAACATCGTAGCAGAATAATAATAATCATACAACTCATCAACAACTAGTAAAAATCTCCAAGTAGCCATGTCATATAAATCTCAATATAGCCCCAAATATAAAATCTAATCTCAACATACTGAGTGATAAAAATCCCAACAAGT
>Ga0315914_1002517_pt1 | contig 28058 bp, 15 predicted proteins | sample MpolenodulesMG_FD_203920 | JGI IMG/M metagenome (GOLD analysis project Ga0315914, IMG submission 203920) | Medicago polymorpha root nodule microbial communities from Los Angeles, California, United States - elongated nodules | ecosystem: Host-associated > Plants > Roots > Nodule | place: USA...
CCCAAGGGAGTAATCTTCCCTCAATTACACTCACTGTTGTAAAATAGAGTGTATGTTTCATTAAGACATATCTTAGGAAAAGTGTGTCATGTAACAAAATGTAGCTTCTCTAACAGTAACAAGGTAGAGGGAGTGTTTATTTAAAAATAAGTATAGAGGGATTGAATGGTTTAAAATTAAAAACATGACATGACCCTCATTTTTTTTTTCAAAGTAAAGCATCTAATATTACTTTGACATTTCACATTTGTTTTATGACTAGCGTACACATAAAAATAGAGCTATTGGAAGAAAGTGTATGAACTATGCAGCATCTCAATGACTTTTGGTTTGCTATTATTGATTTTATTTGGCTCTCTAGGAAGGAAAGCTTCACCTGTACATTCTTAAATAGTGGGGTAATGGTTGGGGTGGGGAGTTAAGGAATGGAGTGATAAAGAACTAACATACTAAATTTGTCATTCTAAAAACACAGTTAAAACTCACTTAAATTTAAGCTCATGATATTTTGTCACATGTACATATTTGACCTCTCTAACCCTGATCTTTGAAGCCGTTTTCCTTTACCACCAGATGTACTTATTCGTATACTAATGGTTATGTTCCTTCATCCCTATAGTTTGCAGCGTACTTGACTATATTTCGTTAATACAGTAAACTCAAAATCATGAATATCAAAGAATTGACAGTCCAATAGCCAAGCACAGTGAGAACTGCTCTTTACCGAAACGTTTTTGCTCATTCCCAAGTGAAATGTCAAAAATTCACGCTAGTGTCCGCTGAAAATTCATACTAAACCCCCAACGTGAGTTAACTCACGTTGGTTTTCTTATTTTTATTTAGCTTCTTCAGTAGTGTTGTCATTTATAATGCTATGCTTACTTTCAAATGAAGTGACATTTCTTTATTGGTATTTGCGCTATTCAGCTTCAGAATATATGGCTAGAGGTATTTTATTATGATAGGGTTGCTTCAGAATATATTAAAAAATGCATAACCAATGTGTAAGGTTAGAGGTACTTTATTATGACAGGGTTGCTTCAAAATATATTAAAAAATGTACAACCAATGTGTAAGAGAAAGAATATTGCCGACACTCATAATGAAGCTTTGAAGGAAGCTGAATAAAAAGTAAGAAAAACAGCGTGAGTTAACTTACGTTGACATTTGCAGTAGCGTGAGTTAACATGCGTAGGGGTATATTCGTCTTTTCACTTGGGAATGAGCAAAACCGTTTGGCTAAAGAGCAGTTCTCAAGCACAATTATCCTCCCAAGAAGGAATAAAGCCCATGTCATTTATTGCCATTCTCTGCTATAGTGTCCCATTCCAGAAGGCTCCTACCAATGATGTTTCATCCAACCATAGGCTACTCATTAGAGAGACATGTGACTGCAAATGCTATCTAGCAAAAGGGAATCTTCTCCACAAGAATTTTAAGCTGGGATAACCTTGAATTCTCCTCTGAAACCCTCATGAAACTTAACCTGTTCATTTCAACCTCTTTGTACCAACAAACAGAATGATAAATCTATAGAAAACCAGAAACTTTTTATTGAAAAGGGTTTCCATTGGTTAATAGCTTTTGAGACAAATCATAATGAAAATCCAATATCCATTTCATAAAAAATTGGGATGAGTTCCTACAAAAAGTATAGATAACTGTTGACCTCGTGTGTATCAGAAAAAATAATGCATCCCAAGTTAGATTGGGATGTAAAGAGACCCAGAGCAGAAGAAAAATAATAAATCACCTTTCAATTCATCAACTAAAACCAGGCGGTAAATCAGGGTCTTCATCACTACAATCAGCCTCAGGATTGTGCTCTGGGTCTTTTGAAAATCCAGGTGGTGGAATGTTATGATCATTTTCACCAAGTGTATCCTGAGACAGGTGGGAATCTTCCTTGCACTTTGCGGTGGATCCTTGCCTCTGAACCTGTGTCTTCCCTTTATCCCGATCCTCGTGATTCTTATTATTCAGATGATTCGGTAAGAGAGTGAAACCAGGCGGCTCTTCAGGCTCATTTTCGTGGAGAGTATCATCATTCTCAGTAGCTGAAGCTGTTTCACCTTGACACTGAATTGACATTGCATCAGATGTTGATAACAGCACCTCATCTTTCCCTTTGGGGTTTGCCAGTTTATCGTAGACAGATTGCACCGTTTCCATTATTTCACCTTTCATGCCATCGCTTGATCTAATTATTTGCCATAAACTATCGGATATGTGGCTCATTACATTCTCACTGAAAAAAATAAAAAAAAATACAAAAATACAGTTCCCACATAAACATAAAATTCCCACATAAACATAAACTCAACTGACCCAACTACTTCAAAAGAGGGTACACACAGAGTCACAACATGATTGAAAAACAAAATGCAATTTGAGTAAGAATATCAAGAATCAAGAGTACAAGTGTGTAAATGCAATTTACACGGATACTAGGTGAGGGAAAACTTACCCAACTTCTTGATATATGACATCGGAAAGCTGTCTAGGTTTCATATTTTCTGCTCCAGCACGATTGAGCGCTTCCGACTGTTTCACAATTGAGATAATATGTTGTCGCAACTCTTCCTGTAATGATTTGTCAGATTCAGAATTATAGTTGGTTTTTTTTTTTTTTTAAATTAGAAAACTCCAAGCTCATAAACCAAATGGTCCATTACAGAAAGCCATAAAACTCAATAACAAATACCAATATTACTTCAAATATATCACGAGTCAGATTGAAAATTTATTATCATATTCATAGCCTAGTTAGACCGTTAGATATAAATTACATCGGAAAAAACATGAATTTGTAATATGATATAAATAGGGAATTTGGAATGAAGCATACATTGTCCTTGAGCTTACGAATGATCTTTAAACGAAGCCTGTCAAAGTCACCATCGTCCTTGAGTTTAGTGATAACCTCTTCTTTGCCTACCACAACTTGTCCTTCTTTACTGCTTCCCATCACTCGCATTCCTCCTCTGTTGTAGCATAAATAAACTGACCCGTCTTTCTACTTTCTTCTGCTCAACCTGTCAAACCCCCCTTCTGCTACAAATACGATAACTCCTGCACAATTTAACAGAAGTGAGTTATAATACTAATGCTGGTAAAAGATTGGTGCTTAGAATACAATTCAAATAGGAATTTTTTATATTTAGTTTTTCAAGATATTCCAGTAAATTTTCACGGCTTTTGTGTACAGCTAGCACGTCATGTCATATATATGATAGTTAATTGACTAAATACCCAAAATAGTCCTAGCTTTTGTCACTAACTAGAATCAATCCAATTACTTGCTTTAGAGATATTTCACAATGGTCCATTAGTACCGGTGTATCACTTAAAGTGGCGCATCACCACTTTAACTGAAACTAACTGAGTGATTAACTTGATCAACGGTTTGATTAGTTAGAGACTATTTTGGAATATTGATAAAATAGGTGACCAAGTTGATAAGAGTACCCAATTTGAAGTACTCAATTGAGTATTTACACACAATTATTTGTTCAAGTGTCTAATTTGTAAGGCCCAACGTCTCTTGATGAGCAAGGGCTTAATGGTTAAAGTCAAGCATTGTGTTCTGGGAGGTGTTTTCTTGCAATTAGATTCAATTCCAGGTGAATAATGTCAAGGAAGCTATAGCTAATAATTGTAATTTGGAATTTCTCAGACATGTAGGTTAGAGCCTTAGAGGTCATGTAATTTGAAAGGTCACAGGCTCTTATCATGTACCATTGAAGCTAAACTTAACCTTCGCGAGGAAGATCATTTACTTGGTTATTGAAGCCAAAATCATCCAAAGGATCTTCTTTCCTGGTTTATACACAAGAACCAGCCATTGGCTGTGTTTGATTTTATCTTCTTTCAAATCTACGTTTCTTGGAAAAAAAACCTATCTCGACTCTTCGCTTAACATATTATCTGTACACTCAATGAATTGGCTACTAATTACTGCATTAAGGTCGTCCACGAAGAGGAGTAAATTAAAAACGCATGACATTCAGTTTTAATTTCACATGCCAAGAGAATCTCTAACTGAAACTAACAAAATTCTGCCATTGTTTCAACAAAGATGGCCTGGAAACTAAAAGATTATGCATGTGACTCATCACTTCAGGACCAATAAGTTTCTCTTCTCCCTCACAAAATAATTAAAAGAGCTGTTTAACAAAAAGTAGAAACCGGGTCTGAATTAAGAGAGTACTTAAATCAGCCTGATTTTGAACTAGGCAACTAGCTCAAAATTTTGGTTGGAAAGCACTTAAAATACTAACCACCGTGTGCTATATCTTGGTTTATGATTAATATGATTTGGTTTTCTTAATTTTGGTGTTAAAACACATTGAACAATATGATACATTCTCAATACAGTTCTGTAAAAGCATAATTAAACAATCAAAGAAAAATAATGTGGCAGTGGCATCACATATATTATTGTAAAAAATCCAAAATTTCCAGGTCTACACAAGAAAAGGATAATATTCCAGATTAAATACCATTAACATAGTCATTTTCTCCCCAAAAATAAAAATTCAATATGCTAATTTGCTAAACTTTTTCGTTTTACCTAAACGAATGAAAATTCTAACAGATACACTACGCAATTCATATATGCAACCTCAAGAACAACTTAATTTTCTGTTGAAGTGGAATTGGATCATTCAAACCCTAACAATTTGAAAATGGAAGATGAAAAAACGTACCGAATCGAACTAAATGACGACGAATTTGGATTCCGATGATGAGGAGGAATCACGGCGGAGCAAGGCGGTGAGTGAAACAATCACCTCCCTCTGACGCATACGTTTGGTTAGCTGGGCCACTATTAAAATTGTTTCGACTATTTCACCCCAATTAAAAAAAAAAGGAGTAAATAATTTTTGTATTAAAAACAAAAATTATATGTCTTTTAGGGTAATCTTTCCTCAAAAAAAAAAATGTCTTTTAGGGTAAAGAAGAAAAATTACTATGTTAAGTTATAAAATTATATTTCTTTTTGAGGAAAGTTATTAAATTATACTGGATTGTTACGGGTTTATTGTTAAGAGATTGACATACGAATAATAAAATGCAATATATAATTGGTAACTGTGAAAAAAAGAACATGTGATAATTCATAGTAGACAAAATAAAACACTTCATAAAATGTATAAAATCTGAAAATATTGTAAAAGAAAATTCGGTAATCCTATCAATAATTCGGTAAAAAAATTTGAAAAATTTAGTACATTGGCATGTAGTTTCATCGCACATTGTGAAATACTTCCTCATATACGACGTTATACGTCACATTGGTATCTTCACCATCTTCATCAGTGATCAATATCTTTAATCCTTCTCTGAATGTAACCCTTGAAACAACAACATGTCCGTGAAAAAATACAAGTGACTATATTATGTATTATACTATTGTTAGAAATGCTTAGACTCAAAATTTATAATGGCCTCATTGCCATTATGTATTATACTATTCCTAGAATTTTATAATGGAGTGTGTCTTGGGCAATAGATATTATGGCACTGACAGACTGTTTAATAGTTAAGTAATATTAAAAGGAATTTTTATAATCCGTCAGAAATAGGCATATAAATTAAAGCATTATTTAAGCACTGACATGACATATGTATCAAAAACATATTTAAGCACGTCTTACAAATTATAAAGCTTTTTTTTAGCCTTGATAATATACAAACTACATCTGCTTAGTGAACACTACCAAAATTGGTGTAAACATCTCAAACTAAAAACAAAAAATGCAAAAAGGATATTCCAATTCTCAAAAAAATATGCATATCGATAAAATGCTTGTTAAATTAGAATATCAGTTAAGTGGTGGTATGAGAGGAAGTTTGTTAGGTCATGTCCTTCCATTTGCAAAAAATCAAAATATCAAAATATATGATTTTTCTGTTGTTTGTGTAATTTACCACGATTTATGTTTGTTTTTTTTTTAGAGAAACACGACTTAGGGTTTGCTATATATAACCGAGTTTGCACGAAAATTAGGGTAGCCGAGTTTGCAAACGATGACACAACAAGATAGGAACGAAAAGTTCATCAGTGAGGAGAAATATTAGAGATTGCTGCATTTTAGAGGGAATTTGTTAGGTTAAATTGGTGCGCTGCATTTTAAATGGAATTTGTTAGGTTAAATTGTTGCTAACCTAATACAGCATTTTAGAGGGAAATTATTAGGTTAAGTTGCTGCAGACCTAACAAAATTAACAAATAAGGATTTCGTTAACAGTATAAGAAAGATAAATTTAATATTTAAAAATATCTAAAGTAATATTAAATAGTTGAGAATGTAAAATGGAAAATGACTTATTGATTTTGTAAAACTAATTATAAAATTGGAGGCAAATTTTTTCTTCCTCAAAACCATTTATAATTAGATGATATTGAGAAAATGATCGATGCGTTTTGGTGAGAAGGAAGGAGTAACAACCGCAGGATTAAATGGATGGCATGGAAACGAGTGACATGCCCCAATTTTTTTGGTGGAATGGGGTTTAGGAATTTCAAAGCTTTTAATCTCGCTATGGTAGCTAAGCAAGGATAAAATTTTCTGTCTAAACCTGAATCTTTGGTTGCTAGAGTTTTTAAATCGGGGTATTTTCCTCGTTCTTCAATTTTGGGTTCTAAACTCGGTTATAACCCGAACTTTGCTTGGCAGAGTATTTGAAATTTGTGTCAGTTACTTTTATATGGATGTAGGTGGACAGTGGAAAATGGGCAGCAAATCAGTGTGATGAATGATCCATGGGTTCAAGGTGTCCAAAGAAGCTGGATTCAATCCCCACAAAGCCAAGTGTGCATAATTTAAGTGTGTCTAATTTGATAGCGGTTTGGGATATTGATAAGATTGAATCTTTGTTTCCAGATGATATAGTGTTATTTTCAACACACCACTATTTGCGGAAGTTCAGAATGATAGAATAATGTGAATGATGGAATGTAATTCGAGCTATACTGCTAAGACTCGTTGTAAACTGACTATGATGAAGTTGTTACATATTGATCGATTCCATGTTGAAGGAGAGTGACATAGGATCTGGAATGTGAATTTCCCTCATAAAGCTCGTAATTTGTTATGGAGGATTTGCAGAGAGTGTGTTCCGACGCATCTTCGATTACAAGTGTGAGATGATCTGTCCCTGGTGTGATGCGGTTGTTGAGGATGATTGACATGCTTTTGTGGGTTGTACAGTGGCGCATGAGAGGGTAGGGCTTTCGATTGTTCTGCAACCGCGAGTTGGAGCTGTGAGCAGTTTGGCAAACTTAGTTTTTGATATATGTCGTTCAGAAAGCTGAGACATTGCTGGTCGGGTGACTTTACTTCTTTGACAAATTTGAGTTGCACGCAATGATGTCATTTGGAATGGCGCTCATCATGCTTCAACGAGCATTGGGAGGACAACACTAGATGCATGGTAGCAATGGCAAGAGGTTCGTAAATAACCCTAACCACAAGTTGTGCAACATGGATAGAATAGAGTGCATGGTAACAACTCAGTTTGGAAGAAACCGAGTGAGACGTGGTTGAAGTGAAATGTGGATGTCGCGTTCCTTGACCGTAATCATATTACATCTTTTGCGTGTTGTGTTAAAGACTCTGGCGGGCAATTTATTCGGGCTCAAACGAAATGGCAGAGGGCAAATATGACAATATTGGAGGGGGAGGCAGTAGCCTTACTCGAGGCCCTTCACTTTGTTGATGCAAACAAATGAGACTGAGTTGTCTTCAACTCCGACTCATCTACTCTAATGTAAACTCTATCGTCTCCAGGCCATGGTGATTCGGAATTCTAAGATATTGTTTATAGTATTATTTATCACTTGTCTTTACATTTCAACTTCAAGGTGAAGTTTGTTAGGAAACAAGCGAACATGGTTGCTCATACTTTAACTAGAGCGGTATGTTCTTAAGTTAGTCACAGTATTTTTTATTCGTATCCTTCTTGTATTGAACATTGATTGATTAATGATAATAGTTAACTTTGCTTAAAGTGTATTTCGAGGGGTAAAATTTGGCAAAACACCATATTTTCAAGTGTTTTTGTACATAATGATAAATGAATATTTTTATTCTTTTCTCTCCCCTCCTAAACCCCAAAACCTGCCAGTTATAATCACTCTTCAACATATTTTTAAAATATATTAAATCCGTCATTTTAATTCTAAAATAATTGAAAATTCATCTCATAACATGGCCTAAAGTTACAAATAAAGTTTTTATAGAGATCACTTCATCATTCTTATATATTTTATCATATTTCTTGCACTTTTTTGTCTCTTCCTTTTCTCTCCTCTTATTATCTCTCATTTTTCTAGACCTCTTTCACTCGTGGTATCATTTTATGGGGCACCATTCTCGCATGATTTTGTAAAGGAACTTAATAACAAAGTTTAAATAACAAAAGGTTCAGAGTGGGGGCGACATCACATCAAAGGGAAAGTGTATAGTTTTTGTGCACATGACAAACAGTATGTGTAACACTAATATGTCTCTGCTTCAATTCATTTCATTAGCATGTCAAAATGTTATTTTAACATCAGCATATGCGCCCCAACATCTATTGTGACAGAAAATAGAAAATGAAGAGAATACAGCAGGATAATAATCACAAGATTTTACCATTATTTTCAAATTAAACATCTTTGTACAATATATTGATGTTAGAAAAGAACCCTCTAATAATCTTACTTTGACATTTCACTTTTTTATGCCACTACAATACACATAAAATTACACCAATTAATTGGAAGAAAGTATATTTACTATGTAGCATTACCATGATTTTTGGCTTGCTATCATTTTAATGATTTGGTTCACTAGGAACCTCACAAGAGGAAAGGTTCACCTTCCACCTTCCAAGAACATTCTGTGAAACACTAACTAAATAAAACTCAACACAAGGAGCTTCAATTTGAGCTCATGGTATTTTTTCTCACAAGCCAAATATACTTGCTTATTCATACGCTAATGTTTATTTTCCTTCATCCCTATAGTTTGCAGTGTACTTGACTCTATCTCATTGAAACAATTAAATCCAAAGTCATGAATACCAAAGTCCTGACAATCAAATAGCCAAGCACAATTATCCTCCCAAGAAGGCATAAAACTCATGTCATTTTTTGTATTTTCTACTATAGGTGTAGTGTCCATTTCCCAAAGTGCTTCCACCAATGGTGTTTCATCCAACCATATACTATTCATTAGAGAATCATCACTGCAAATGCTATCTAGCAAAAGGGATTCTTCTCCAGAAGAATTTTCAGCAGGGGATGAGCTTGAATTCTCCTCTGAGTTGACAACCCCATCAGTTTCCTTCACTTCATGATGGTTGTTGACAGGCTGTGACAAATTCTCTGCAGGGGATGAAGTACTACTATCATTGGATGATGCTTGTTTATTCAAAGGTTCATGAGTAATGGGATCAATTCCCATCTTAATGAGCTTTTTCTTGATGTGTGTGTTCCAATGATTTTTAATCTCATTGTCTGTTCTCCCGGGTAACCGTGAAGCAATCTTCGACCACCTGAGATAACAACCAACTATATATCAAACTCCATCACCAAGGTAAGAAGTTAGTCTATGCAATTTCGCACGGACGAAAACCATATTTACAAAAAAAAAAAATAATTATACTAGAAGATAATTATGCTATAATATAGAAATCTTTAAATATATGTCTATATAATCTAGTAAGCAAAACAAATATTCAATTGCTTAAGCCACAAGAAAACCCTGTCTAAGACATGATATAAAATGGCCACCTACTTTTAACATCAATAATAATTTAGACATGTTAATTTTTTTTGAGGGAAAATTTAGACATTTAATTGAATTGAAGGATTTGCTAATTAAATGATTAAAAGAGAAATGATTTTTGACAGCTGAATTTTAGTGTCAAAAAGGGTGTCATAGATAGAGATAAACATATACGATATTTGTATTTTGATGTTCAAATAACACAACTGAATAAGATAAATAGAAACCTGTTGCCAAGACGGGCATGGAGATCAATAACAAGCTGCTCCTCTGCTTCAGTGAGGAGACCTCTCTTCAAATCAGGACGAAGATAATTAGTCCAACGAAGACGGCAACTCTTGCCGCAACGCCGAAGGCCAGCAAGTTTAGGCACAGCCCGCCAACAACATTGTCCATTGGTAAGAATAAAAGTGATGAGTTTCTTGTCTTCCTCAGCTGTCCATGGACCTTTCTTCACACCAAGTTTGTCACAACAAGGTTGTCTTCCCATAACTCACGACCAATGCAAGTCCTTCAAAGTAATGTAAAAGTAAAAGTCTCACCAACACTGCCTTTATATATAGCCCTCACCTTTTTCTATTCTAATTAATTAAATCATAAGTAATAAAAATGTGCATAATTAAAAAATTTATAAAGTTTTTAGGAGACAATGATAAACAGGAGAAGGTTGGTGGGGTCCACTATGGGTTGTGAAAGGTATGTGGGAACTAATATAAGGAATTCTGGTGTTTCCTAGCTGCGCAAAATTGGTGATGCTGAAAGATGTGTGACCCAATAGCATGGATTTGTGTAAGGTTATTTATATCTTAAAAAGTAAAAAAATAATATTAATGCGTGAAATGATTATACTTTTAACATTTTTGCCATTACAGAGACACTGCCATGATTTCACTCTTACTCAATCATTTCGTCATCACTACGTATTGTGTTCTTCATGATATGCTGAAGGTGATTGCTAGAAAACTCTATCTTTGTTCTTCATGAACAAGGTAACCGGTTGATTTTATGAAACTCCATGATAACTGATCCTACGTTGGTGAAATAAAGGTGTTTATTAACAGACAAAATTTAATTGCTTCTGTTTTTATAATTTTCTAATCATAATTTAATATGAATATGCTCAATAATATTTTTTTTTTCTTTTATAAATAAAATGACAAACACCACCTAAAATATTGCGAGGGTCACGGGTTTAAATTAGTGTAAATATATCTAATAATATCGACATTGTCAGATGAGTTAGTCTTATAGATCTAATATAAACATTTAAAGGTAAATAATCATTTTCGTTCGTGAATGTATAACAAGTAGTCACAATAGTCCATCAATGTAGAAAAATTACAAATGTGTCTGACTGTACACTCTGTTATTCAAAATAATTTCTGACATTAAAATGTTTCCTTTAAAGCTATGACTTAGGAGCTTTTAGAGGATTGAAGTGTGATGGGTTAACGTGAAGACGGTTTAAACGGGAAGTATGCATGAAAGATGTAAACATTTCTTGATGGAAAATATAAACATTTGTTCTCATCAAAGACTATTTTCACTAAAGAGTTTATATTCTCATCAAAGACTATTTTCACTAAAGAGTGCACAATCAAAGACGGTTATGCATTCAGCGACAAAAATACATTTGCCTAAACCTTTTCGCTCTGTTTTCAACTTTGAAAATTATAGCCCTTCATAGTATATCCATGAAACTAACTATCATTAATACGAGTTGCGGAAATTTAATAATATACTGTGCCTAGCGTATATGTATGACCGCATTTATAAGTAGTTTAGTGAGCTAAAGACTTTAGTTTATTTGAAAGGATGGCTAAGGAATGAATGGTTAAGACTTAAGATTAATTTTACTAGTCAAAGCATTGGAAAATAGCTCATCTAGATATGTTAGTAGAGATTGAAACTGTCAGGTGTGAAAATCAATTTGGCTATCTGTTATGACTTATGAGCGTAAGCCCTATATATCATTAAGTCTTACGGGAAACTTTCCAACTTAAGACTAGTAAGTACAATCGTATGAAAATATGAAAGCTACCCATCTTTGTAAGAGGAGATCAAATATAAAGAGATACAATAAAGAATATATAGAGCGTTGTTTTGACAATTTTTATTGTTAATAAAAAAGAATTGTAGTTGCTTAAAAGATCAAAAGTGTCAAAATAAAATACATCTATGAAACAAGTTAGTATCCGTTAACATTTTTATTTTATTTGGTAGGCTAATTTATCTTCTTTAACGAAAAATTATTTCTACTAATTTTTGACTAATAAATTTATTTGTGGTAATTAAATGTATATTATTAAGGTAACTAATTACTGAATATAATAACCTCTATAAATAAAAATAATAATTTTTGGGTAGCTAAAGCTACCTCATTCACACACATAGTTTCACCCCTAACTACAATGCATTATTGTTTCATAGTCGAGCAATTTTTAACACAAAAATTTAGACAATCCAAATGCATAGTTCATGCCAAAAGACTATTTCATTAGCTCATAGTTTTATACTCGATGACACTTTCATAACACTATCCCTTTTGTGAAAGGAAAAAAAAACGCTTTTTGATAGCACGATGCCAATTCAAACTAAACGTAGGCTACATTTATTTTTTTGAAGAAATTCAAACTAAATGTATGCTACATATTATCATAAACCATATAGACATACTCAGACAATTCTTACTTACTAAATTGATTTTTTGTAGAGTTAGGATTGATATTGGAGTCTATCCTGAATACATTAATTACCCATATATAAAATGTATAGTTTTTTAGGACTAAGTGTGAGTATTATGGTATTATTTTAATAAAAGAATGGACATAATAGCGACATTTATGTTCCTTTAAACCTAACATGCAATATAATGGTTTTATTAATCTTGTTTCGATACCCATTTTCTTTCCAATATACCAAACTATTTGATAGTGCACTACTTAAAGTCATGTTAGGAAAACATCTAATGTGAACAAACAGAAATTTAATTAAGTTGAACGAAAAATTATTTTTCAAAGTAGCCTAGTAATCATCTTATAGTTGCCCACGAGAAAATTGGACTTCGTTTCGATTGGTCAAAAAAGAGTTATAAGATTAGCTTCTATATATCACTAGGAACATGCATGAGTGTTTTAGGGGCTAACTGACTGCGGGTACAACCGTACAAGTATCATTTGGGACGTACCACGATGATGTCTTTCTTAATTCATTAGAAGAGTTCATCAATTTTACAAAGATGAGCAAGAATCTTACATGGGTCTTTCCAACTAGCAGCAACCATTGTGAAAATAGGATCCAACTCTTCCTCCGGATGAGTATTCAGACTAATGTAGTTGCATGCACTTGTAATGAAAAATGTATACTTAGGTTACTTATTAGGATAATCCGTGCTACCAAGAGAAGGAGGTAAACAATTTGCAATCTTATCACAAATGTTCGAGAAGAATTGACATGGAGGTTACTCATTATCATGTCTAGTAGCTTCTCTATAAAAATTACCATCTCAAACTTTTCAAAAAATCATCATGGCTAATACCGACAAAAACGCATGTCTAGTGTTCTATAGGAAAAAAAAATGTGTTTGTATAGTATTATTAACGAAGGTCGCACTAATGAACATTTTATAAGTGAGTCAAAAATATTTTAACTTCATTTCGTGATACTCTCTCCGGTCTCAAATGTAAGTAATTTTTCACTTTTTAGATTCACTCAATAAATGATGTATGTGGTCTAACAAAAACGCATGTCTAGTGTTCTATAGAAAAAAAATGTGTTTGTATAGTATTATTAACAAAGGTCGCACTAATGAACATTTTATAAGTGAGTCAAAAATATTTTAACTTCATTTCGTGAAAAGTAGACCACATACATCATTTATTGAGTGAATCTAAAAAGTGAAAAGTTGTTTACATTTGAGACCGGAGGGAGTATTATATAACAAAAAGGTAATACATAAAGGTTTTTTTTTTAAGGAAGTAATACATAGAGGTTGAAACTCCTTAAAATTGAATGAGCCCGTTTGTAACATGAAGATTTGGTTATCTTTCATCTTAATATGCCAACAATGTTGTATATGATGATGGGTTGAACTAAATGAGTTCACGAGAGTCAATAGACCAGGGAGACTCTCACAAGAAAAATTCATTTGTTTAATAAATCAAAAAAGCATTTTCGATATATATAAATATAATTTTGTGATTAAATACTAACATAATTTAAATTCAAATTTGCTAAGCTACCATCACAGAGCATCCAATGATTTTTTTTAGCCAATTACAATTATTAAACATTGAAATTCAATCATTGACTTGCATTGTACTACAGTTTTGATTTTGAAAAACACTATATACATGTACTACATAATTTAAAATAAGATTTCTTTTGTGAAAAATTCACTTGAAAAAAAAAATTCATACTAACAAATGTTCCAAAAACATTTATTTAACGGATCCATAATAGAAAATATTATCATAAAAATTATCGGTCAAACACATGTAAAATTAACATACACAAATTTCTAAGCAAGATTTGTCATTTTTATTCCTTAAACAATATCTTGAAAACGTTAGCATTTTTCAAAAATAATATCTTATTTGTTAATTTTTAATCCAGGAATTTTCTCATGACAAATTCCATAATTTAATCATTAAAACCGAATAATCTGGGTCTAATCTTATCCAAACATCAAATTTAAGAGGGCAACGTGTCTAAATCGTATTCGAATACAATATATATTGACTTGCAAGGCACTATAGTCATAATCCTTAGGAACTCTACACGTATAATTTCCCCATATTGAAGAAGACGAATATTTTAAAGTAAACATGAAACAATTGTCGTATAATGTTCCGGAGCTAAACTATTTCATACACTTCATTGCGTAGTGCAAAGCCGCGACATATCTTGTTGTGCTGATTAAACAAATAAAAATAAAAAATACCATAAAACTTGGAAGTTCAAAACTATAGTACAATTGAAATTGGCCAGCAAATTAAGACAGCAATTCAGTTACATGGATTAATAATACCACTGGTCACTTAGTACTACTCATTATAGGAGTTAGGTACGAAGTAGTTGTGTGTTATATATGCATGTAGCAATTATGTATAAACTAATTAATCGTGTATGTCATGATATATTGGATATTGCTTGCAATGCAAGTTGGAGCTAGCTGTGTCTGCACCATACTGTAGCAGCTGTGCGTTCATTGTCAAATTTATTTACTACTACGACGGTTAATGTCCAAGCATCTTCACATCACGGTTGTTACTGTGAATTTCTTTCAATTTGAATTTTCTTTGTTTATAGCTGTCTGAATTGTTCTTGGTTGCACGATATACAAGTAATTCATTTTTTTTACTCTTCGTTGCCTTGAAAACCACATGACTAACAACTTTAGGTGTGGTAAAATTGGGATTGTGATCGCCTGCGGTAGTTAATTTATGCAGCTTTACGTTGTAATTTATATCGGTTGTTAATTTTAGATTGGTTAATTCGTATTACACACGTTAACCAAATATGTTGTAAACGATTTTGACCGTTCGGTTGAGATTGGACGAATGAAATACAAAACAGTGTGTTAGAACCAGATGAGTGTTACTCTCTGAAGTGATAACTTTCTAGTCAACTTTCACCATTAGTGCTCATTTATGAGACAACGTCAAGTCATTGATTTTTTAACAGTCAAAAGATATTAGTCATTGAATTTATAACTTATCTTTGACTCATCACCTATAAATAAAGATATTTTCCCTCACTTCTGCTCACATCAAAAGTTCTATTGAGTTGTTAAATAACTTTTAACTCTTCTATATCAATTAACTGTGTTGACGAACTCTTTTTTTTTCTCCCTTTTATGGTCCCTTCGGTTTCAAAGAGTGTTTATAAAATCATAGCCTCTTCAAATAATAATGTCCCTTCAAAATTAATAATAGTCTTAAGAGCATAGTCACTTTGATAAAATTTTGTCTCTTCAAAAATAAGAGTACTCTTAAGATCGTAATCTCTTTCGATATATATTGTCAATTTGAAAATAAAAATGATCTTAAAAATATACTCTCTTTCAATATTTTATGTTATTGGAGAAGTTAGAGGTTAAAATGATGGAAACACCATAATAAAGTGGTCTAAGTAACATATCAGAATGATCTTAATACCATATTGGAGTGATCTTAACACCATATTTGAAGATGTATTTCTAAAACGGATCTTATAGTGCAGTGGGACTCTAATACAGTTGTAGTTGTGCTGTTTTATCCTAAGGGTGTCATGCATGATTGTCTGCTTGCATAATTTTGGACAGTGCCATAAAACGTCTTGAAGAGAGTGGCCTAGTCTGTGACTTAGTCTAGTAATCTCATCGGTGACCGAAAATATTTTTTAACTAACTTTTTTACTATTGTTCAACAATTTTAATGAAGTCTTTGCATACATGAAATAAACAATTCCTAGACCATAGACACTTAAAGTGATCCGGCTCTGACTCGTGATATCGAACTTTTGACGAGTTGAATACTCCTCAATCTTCCAATGTAATTTATTAAACTAGGAAACACCATCCCAAAATATAGTGAGTAAAACTCAGTAACATAGAATTTATATGAAATCAACTTGATATTTTCAGCCATGTCGGTGTGCTAATGCTAAGCATAGAAAATTCTCTCTTTAAATTTAAAAAAAAAATCTTACACTTGTCATTTCTTATTATAGAAAATCTAAAAAAAAAAAAACACAATTCTTAATAAAATAAAATGACATTCTAAGTTCCAATACAAAAAATCAATTATCTCGGTTAACATAATCGTATACATTCACTTTATTATTTTCGCTCTTTTTATTGCGCTAATGTTTATAAATATTTCAATGACATCAAGAATATAGCAAATATAACATAAATTCTTTTTTTTTTTTAATTATACCAACAATAAATAGTATATAGGAAAATTTGTTTGAGGGTATAAATGTGATAATGAAAAAGTCAGGTCAAAATCTCATATTTCCTTTATATATGATATATATACTTTAACTTTAGATACATCATCAGAGTAAAAACTTTTTTTTGAAAAAACCAAAAACCCACTCAAATTGGCATTGGGGAAAGTCAAACCTAAATTTTTGATAGGAGCACACTATAAGATCTCACACAAACATTACCTCATAAACATAATACTTTATTTAATTATTTCGTTCCTAGGTTCCCGAATGTGATAAAATCTAAGACATGCTCTAAGATATAATTAAATGTGCTTACAACTACTGAGCACATTTTTTTAGGGTCAGTTTGGTTAGACATTTTTATAGGTAATGGAGTATTTGAATTTTTTTGTATTTGGTTCAATTTTTAAGATGAGATGGAGGTGAGCCACTTTTTACTCCCCCAAATTAGAGTTTTTTAGAGGGGAGGTGAGTTTTTTTTTTTTTTTTGAGGGAGAGGGGAGGTGAGTTGTTTACATTTTTATTATATTTTCAAAACTATCTTCAATTTTATTCTAAAATTAATCTTATTGAAATTTTTAACATTAAAGTTAAACTCTTATACTATACATGTCAGATGTGCGTGGTTCTCCATCTCCATCGTTGCTGCTTCTCTATTTTCGATTGATGTTGCATCATCAATTCACTATTGTGTTATTGTGATTTCATTTTTATTTTCTTATAATCGTGACACTTTTTTTAAGAAATAATCTTATTATTTATATAATAAATTATTTTATAAATTTATGTCAAATATACATCTATAGATTTTTATGAAACTAGATGGATCATCAAGATCCAAAAATTGCAAAATCAATAAATGGTTTGACTTGCGTTGAAGAGTTGTAGTTTAACTTATGTGTGCTAATGTTTATTGTTATTTTCGGATGTCTCATAAGAGAAAATCCCATTTTAGTATGAACTTTGAGAGAGGCGGTGTGTGGAAGAAGTAATGTAATGTAATATTAATATTTTTGTACTTTCAGATTTGTGTTACAGAGAACCTGAGGTTGCATATATTTTTTATATGTTAAAACTTTCTTTTGACATATATTTAATTAAGTTTAAGGGTAAAATAGTAAATTAATTTTAAAATATCTCTCGTATGTGAATCAAATTCATTTTTAATTATAACTCATCCACCTCACTTCTCTCTCCTCTTTTTTTTTAGGGACACTTCTCTCTCCTCTTGTGAGTCAAACATGTTTTTAATTAAAATGCTTCCCCTCCTCCCTTTCCTTCACCACCATTCAAATCATTCTCCTTCCCCATTGAACTAACCGGACCTTTAGGGGAGCTACTAAGCACATTATATGGTCATTAATTTAGGCTTACCATTTTTTATAACGATAGAATGATGATTAATCTCACTCTCTTTTTTTTACTCAAATGATTAACTTACTCGTTAATCGAAGTTTTTTTTTTATATTATCCCGTCCACCTTATATATTCCCAATTAAGCTTACATCTGAAAGTAATTATTTTAGGTAAGTGTTTAATTAGAGGTAATGCAGTCGTCACTAAGAGGAACTCTAAGCAAACTACTTAATTTCAAGGAAAAATGACGTGACTAATTAAAGTTGCACTTAGTGCTTAGTGCCAATAACTTAGGTGTGTTAGTGCACCCTCTTATAGTCCTGTGCATGCTTGAGAAGGTTTTCTACTATATACTTTTTCAAACCATTGAAGGAGTTTGATTAGTTCAGACCAAAACAACAAAAATTTCAACAACGTAATTGGTGGTCAGAAGACGAGGGCAAGACAACATTCATGAAGCATGGAATTTTGTAACAAGGCTACTCATATTTTAGTCTTCTATATACGTTGATTTGGAAGGAAAAAATTGAAGGACAAGCTACATAGCACGACTTTAACGATCAAACAAATAAATTAGACCAAGTATTCCCACATCAAATGATTCATTACATTCAACAAAAGAAGAAAATGGACTCATAAAATGAGTACACGGTAAAGAAAAAAAATACATGTTCAATGGATTTAGTCCCATCTTAAAAATTAACTCAAATAAACCAAAAATTTATACATTCAATAAACCAAAAATTAAGTAATAGAAGACTCAAACACAACTTTAATATCAATATTAATGCTTAGTGTAGGTCTTGAGTCTAATTTTTGTTGTGTGCAAGTGTGAGTAACTATGTCCTACATCGGATAAACAAGTGGAGGTTAAACACTTTATAAGTGAGAGAACTCATAAACCTATTGCCTTGAGGTTTTGGGTAAGAGTGTGACGTCTCTCTCACTTGAGTGTTTGTTCTAGCCTTGTTGTGGGCCCTGACTCCCATCATTGACCCAATAGTGGTATCAAAGCCCCGTTTGATGAAGGGTACGATGACCAGCTTCTTGTATCGGTTCCGTTGCAGAGAAAAGCAGCAACAACGGTACAAGCTCCTTGTGTTGGTTCCATTGCGGAGAAAGCAACAACGAAGATACAAGAAAGTAAGATTGGATAAGAGTGTGGCGTCTTTCTCATTTGAGTGTTTGTTTTAGCCTTGATGTGGGTAGTCTCTCCCGAACTTCCATCATTGACCCAACAATTTCCACATTACAATCTTTAATCCGACTTTTATATCATATTAAATAAGTTTGAATCTCATACCAAAAACTAACTTAAATACGTTAGAGATTGAATTTTTTTACGATGAGATAGAAGATATCGCGCATAGGAGAGTAGGCTGCTTCAATACAACAAATATGTAACCAGGTCATTATTACCACTTGATTCTCTTTCTGTGTACACTTGGAATTGATCGATGGTAAACGAGAGCCATATTTCATTAAAATAATGTTTTCAAATTTAAATCATAAGTTAGAACCCAATGAACGATACGTCAATGCCACAAGTAAACTCTAATAGATAACATTGTTGAACTTTAGCGTTGAAATCTCGATACTAAATTAGAAAGACTTGTGACAATGTGAAAGACAAATTTTGAGTTAGATGGGTTACCTGATAGTCTATGAGATGTATGTAATGAGAAGAGACATGCTTCAAACTGATTGTTCATGTGAAGATTACTTGCTACGCAATGTTCGTGTGGCTTGAGATTGCTGTACGTGTGCAAACACCCAAAGGTTGATGAATCGTTTTCCCCATAACCCGACTTGGGTATTTGAAGAATGTTATACTTATTGCTCATACTATGCTTGGTTTCAAAAGGAAAAAAAAAACTCGTGGACAAAAAGGTGAAAGGAGGGGAAATGAGGGAAGAAAAGAAAAAAGATGAATTAATTATTTAGTATAATAAAAAGAAGGTTTAAGAAAAATAAAGGAAGAAATTGAGATTGTAAACTTGACCCAGCAAAAAAGAAAGAAAAGATGAATAAGAATAAAATAATGTTCTTCAAACTAAACATATTTTCTATTCCTTGAGTGGATATTAGGTGATTGAGCTCCCTTCTACGTAATATTTCATGAATCTTAATCATGTCAATGCATTAGGGATTTGGTATACAGTATGTAGTTCTTTTTTTTTTAATTGGTAAATATTTTGTTTTTTTTTATTGTTGTGTTTGATTTGCTGGAAAATTCCATGGTCTTTTGTCTCTTCTCATCCGCTATCAAATGAATCCTAAAAAATGCGCTTAAAATCCTACTTTCCGATCAAAGGCAGAATAAGAAACGAGAAACACTAAAATCCTACGATACATTCTAGTTTAAAATCACACGCATAAGTGGTTAATTTTATCCACTGTAAAAAAATGTTTATCAAAATTAATCTCTTACAACTTTAAAAAAATATATATGTAATATATATTATTAAAGCTATCAAACTTACATTGAATAAGTTAGACATTTACTTTTTCTTCAAAAAGAACCAAACATTATTTATAAAATTATTTTCCAATATATTAAACTAATACTAGTAGTATTAAATAAAATACTTTTTCCCTTAACAGAAGGATAACGACTATATATCATTTAAATCCAGTTAGTAGAACATTATGTTGCTGATAAATAAAGAACAGCAGCAATTTACCTACAAAACAGGCCTTGCATAAAAAAAGTTCAATGATATATCATCCGTACAATAAAAAATGCAACATAATTAACATTAATATTAAATTAAATACTCAAGAGCAGAGGCCTAGAATGCTGAAATCACAAACATGCAGATTTGATCACTGGGCACCAGCACCAGCACCTCCAAATTTGCTCATCATTTTCGCAATTACAGGCGCAACCTTAGGATTTGCTTGATGCTTAGCCAAATTTGCAGGGTTCTTCATAACTGCACTCAACCAAAAAAGAGAAATGAGGAACTCGTGTCTTTTTTCATTCAGAAGACAGCTAAAATGGGTATATACGGCAATATGTTAAAAAGTGACACGGTCATTGTCCGACTGTGTTAAAATTATGTTATATTTGGTTAGAAGAAGATAAGAGGAATGGAAAGAAGGGGAGCAAAATCCTTATTGACTAAATTTTGAGTTGGACCAGATTCCTATCGGTTGATGGCTGACAAACCTTCAAATACATGTCTTTACATAAAAGATTAATAGAAAGATATAAGATATAAAAAGCATACTGTTATGTACCTTAATTAAATTAACATCTCTCCTCTCACCTTATGAACTATCCAAAAAAGAGAACCAAACAAGAGGAGTTATCCACCCTCTCATCCCTTCCCTCAAACCAAACAAGATATCCAATTAAATGTCTCCCCTCTTTATATATATGATAAATCTAACAGATTCCATCATTGGTCCACATGATCTCTATGGAAATCATGAATTGTGAAGTAAACATAAAATAGCTTGAATTTCACTTTGTCCTTGGTTCTTAGCAGATTTTTTGTGATTCCAAATCTAAGGATAGAAAAGGTTCTTATGACTTATGAGCTACCTTCCTTTGAAAAAATGGCAACTGCCCTTAAATTAACCAGAAAAAAATTATCAATTAAGTGCAAAGCTTATGAAAATTCATGCTTTGACAGTAAAATGAGTTCTCATGAAAGTAAAAAAAGTTTGGGAAGAAAAAGAATAGAGCCAAGTATTAGAACAGAAAATTACCATCTTGAAGAGCAGCCATAACTTCTGGATCACTAAATGCCGTCATCAAATCAGGGTCCTGAGACACATGTTAAAGAACATTTGACATCAAGACTTAAACATGTAAATATGTGTGTTTGTGTATGTGTGATTGTGAAGGGAGAGAGAGAAAACCCCATCGGATAGAGTCCCGCAAAATTAATGTTAATGGAAGGTTATATAATGACATTATTTCAGCAGAGAATCCATTTTCAAAGGGAGTGTTTGTTTCAAGTTTAAGATTTACATTTCTAGGAATACATGGGTAGGGAATGAGTATATCCATGTTTGTTACAAGATTGCGAAATCATTATTCCTAGGTATCAAGGTTACTGGGAATAAAATAACTTCCAACATTTCGTTGAAATTATTCCCATGTTAAAAGATGGGAAATTGGATTCCCATGAAATTTTGCATACTTTTTAAAAAAATAATAATAACTTCCAATTTTCCTAGGAATATTCAAGTGTGTGCCAAACAGTTTTTTTTAAAATACTCAGGAATAAAACTTTCGTTTATATTCCCGGGTATGTTGTTCCTAAGAATAATTCTGGAGTCCGTGAAACAAACGCCCCCCAAGTGTGTGTGAGAGGGAAAGAACATAGAATTATAGCAGTTCAAAAGCACCCAAAAACATTAAATGTTCAGATTGACATACGTTCAAGATTTTGCTAAAATCAACATTTCCAGGCACCCCTCCTGGCATGCCCCCAGCTCCAGGGAAGCCACCTGGCATGCCTCCAGCTCCAGGGAATCCACCTGGCATGCCTCCAGCTCCAGGGAATCCACCTGGCATGCCTCCAGCTCCAGGGAACCCACCTGGCATGCCACCAGGAAACCCACCAGGCATGCCACCAGGAAACCCACCAGGCATGCCTCCAGGATTTCTACTGGAAGATGATTGCTCTTGCTTTTTGGCCTTCTCATATGCAGCCTGTAATGTATACAAGTTAGCAACAGCTATATTACATATGTATCTATCACAATTCGCCTGACATGTGTTTTAAGCATGTCTATATCACAAGTGACAACCTGAGCTTCAGCACGGCGACGTTGCCTCTCACGCTCAGCTTTTTTCTCTTCTCTTTCTTTGCGCAACCTATCATACTTCCGACGGTGTTCCTCAAGCTTGTGGGCATTTGGTTCAACCTACACAATCCATATTTTATAATAAGATACAAAATAAATCCAACCATTAAACACAACTTATTGCCCTTGGTGCATATCCATAACATTCCTAAATTGCAAGATTTTACTTTCAGGAAGGTTGTAAACGAATAATATTCAGAGGAAACAATAAGCACATTAACTAAGCAGGACTTGTGCTCAAACTTTCAGGTGTTGTGATTGCAGATGGTATGGAAAATACAAGTAAAAACCTAGAATTGGTTGGACGAACATAAAATTTTACCAGCTAAAAAACACTATGAAGTTAGTCAACACGTTAAGTTTTTCACTATACACATGTTTCTTCAATATGATCTTGTTTTCAGGAAATATCTTTACTACTCGTGCACACTTCAAGTAGCCAAATGCTGAAAATATCACCCCTTTTCCAACTTGTTTCTCCTAGATGCACTCCTCGTTATCATTATTATAATGCATCTATTCCTTTGCGGCTACTGAAGTGTTGCATAATATTTTAGGGTTTTACATCATTCTTAATTAATTGGTTAACATCCATGACTATGTACACCATGCTGGCATCTACTTAGGTACCGGCATAATCTACAAAGTACAAAGACATTTCCTGCTTAATATAGATCGCCAGGCAAATTTCCATATTGAAATAGGTTACTTAAGTCTTTAAAAATAATAAATACCCTCATAACTTTGTTTATGTTAACCATACCATGTCCAGTAATTGCCAAGTGAGGTAATTCTAAATGCAAGAAGGTAGGCTTTAGCCAAACTCAAATAAGCATTGGTTTTGTGCCCGTCATTTATCACAGTCAACACTAGCCTGACAAATATTTCCATCAAATGATACAGGGGCAAAAAAGCAAACCTTCTTAAGAAATGCATTTATTTCCTCATCATAGTCTATATTTGAAGCTACGTGGAGATCCTTTGCAGCCTCTGCCCACTGACCTAACATCGCTCGTGCTATACCACGTGACTTGTATCCTTTAGCAGAATCAGGATTAATCTGGAAAAAGGAATAGAATATTAAAAATATTGCCTGGATATCAGATTGCAGCAACATAGACATAATAAAGAATTCTGGCAAATACGACATTGATTGTGAATTATGACCATTGAAAAAAAGGCAAATCTCAATAAATTCATACACTGATAGAAATATTCAATGCCAGAATTATTATAAAAGAAAATGAAAGTACAAAGCAAATTTATATGAGACAGATTGACCCTTTAAAGGAATGTCTACTTAAAGAAATATGCAATGCAACACGTTGACAATATTTGGCTTCTCAGATGCCAGTCAAAAACATTTTCTAGAAGCATGTATTTCAAAGCAGAAAAAACTATTCATAATTTGTTTCTCTAAAGGAGCAATGAAGTGTGTATTTACCACTGATCTAATCTTGAGCACTCAGAACCTATCTTTGTTAGTAATTTGAAAGTCAATACACCTTTCTCATTTTTCAGGTAAGATTTTGTCAAAGAAGCATTGTCCTTTTTGGAATATAATGCAGCAAGAACACTATGCATGAACGGCACATTCAACTGTCTATTTTAAGTCAAGCAAATATATATTTCAGTTTATCATGCTGTACAGCGGAGAGGAGAGTATGTAACCTCTAAAGCAGCATTTGCATCACGGATTGCAGCATTAGGTTTCTTCATTTTGATGTAAACACTGGCTGTATATGATATGAAAAATGTATCAGAATGAATGTCCGTCCTGGACAATAAGAACAAAAAACTAGAGCATGTAAAAAGCAAAGAATCAAATCAAATCATACCTCTGTTCGCATACATTATGGCAGAGGTAGGATTGAGTATAATTGCCTCTGTCAAGTTCTCAATTGCCTCCTCCAACTTACCTGCATTTCAAAGCCACGTGAGATCAAATCACAATTCCATTGTTATAAATCTTTGGATGTTGGAAAGAATATGAATTGCCAAAAAGGCCCAAAACAGTCTAGAGATATTTGAAATAGGACAATCAATGGGCCAATCTATGGGGAGAGTTCGCACATTAGGCTATTCAAAGAAATAACATGTGTTTACATAAAGTTTTATCCCTTCTAAACATCATCACATCACATTACAAAGCTGTCATTGATTAATTTTATCCCTTCTAAACATCATCCCATAACATAGTTGCCATTGAAAAATAAAATAAGATCCAAACTTTATGAACAGGTATGAATCAAGTTCCCTGATTATGTATAGAGAATAGGTATATATAATTCAAGGGTTGTTAAAAAATTAAATGTTACATTGTGGTGAAGTGGCGGGCCAATCCAGTCCAAGCTAGGACTTTAGGCCTCAAAATTTTAGCCCCAAAAAAGGCCACCAAAAGATTCAATTTATGTATAAATATATACTAATATAACAGATTAACTATAGATGTTTACCTAGCTCAATTGGTCAAGATGATAGCCACGAATCCTGGTCTTAGGTTCAAAAATTTGATCAATAAAAATTTGATTTGTAGGTTTTTTACAACCATTGTGTTAATTTTCTATTTTAAAAGGTCTCACTATAGAATTTGCTTTAGGCCTCTTAACATGTTGGACCCGCCCTTTCTACAACTAGATTCCTTCCCGGCTATTTCTCACTGGCAGTCAGGGTTTGTGGCTTCAGTCATTCAAAAATTGTAACATATTTACTGTTTGGTGATAGAGCTCCCAGTCCCAGCCTCCTGGGGTTTTAAAATAAAGGTTCACGACCATGACATAGGTCACCAAATCAAAGTATTTTACGTTGCTACGGCTACAAACACTACTGCACTTTTGACAGTACTTTTGACAGCACTTGACCACAGTTCTCCTTAATATCAGCTTAAAATAGATTAATTTTTTCGCATACATTGTTTGTGGAACCATCCACCTCTCAATAATAGCAACCATAGAATTATGATAAAACAACCACAAATGGATCATCAATATTGAATGTTATGTTACCTTCAGAAATAGCTTCCATGGCTTTAGCTTTAGCCAACTGCGAAGACTCGCGACTCTCGTCAGTAACCTCAATAGAAGAGTCTCCCATCTGAAACAACACATGCATTTACCTCAAGTCAAACCTCAAACTCAACATAAATCAACTACAATAAATTTAAAATAATTATATAAATAAATAACCTTTTGTGGAGGATCATCATCAGGCTCAACGGTATCACCCTCTAGCTCAACATCAGATTCAATTATCTCATCTTCCTCCTCTACTTCATCCACCTTCACTTTTTCTTCCTCTACATCCTCTATATCATCATCGCTCTCCACGGATCTCTATCATACACAACACACATCACAATGCATCAATAAACATCCGATCGAAGACGTGTCTGAGACGACACTGATACGTGATTAAACTCAATTATATCATTTTCTAAAATTATTACCGGTGTCAACGTGTCAGTGTCCGTGTCAATACTTCAAAGATATTCAACAGAAAACATAAAACAACAACAAGGATTTATAGGTTACCGGTTTGGAATAAGCAGATTCAGGAAGATTAGCACCGAGACTGAAAATAACAACCAAATACAACAAATTAAAGCACTGAATAGGGTTTGTATAAGTGTGATTTGAAAGAGAGTGATAGAAATTAACCTTTCGAGATAGTCGCGGAAGAAGGATAGTGAAGGATCGGCGAGAGTTGAAGGGTTGGACTTAACCTGTTCGATGAAATGCTTCAATTCTTTCAGCTTCGACGGTTCCATTGTGTGTGAGACTGTGACTGCGGCGCGGCGCGGCGTGTTGTTTTCTTTGGGTTTTATGTTAAAACAGTAGTAGGTGTGGGTGAGTGAAGTTATGAGACGGGGTCCAGACTTTTCTTGACGTAAAGTGCTTCTAGTATCTTCTATTGGATTTTTGCTATATATAGTAGGTATCACAACCCTTCAATAAGGGATGACAATGGATATTCATGGATACAAGTCGAATGATATTCGTTTTCGTTTTATTGAATAAATGTATAACGTGATTTTGTACATGTGCGAGTATCTACAATATGGGTAATCTACATATAGGAAGGTATATTTTTTTTGGTAGTGTATATAGGAAGGTATATACGAGTGTTCGCATATACCATAGAATTTTGGAAGAAAAAAAATATTAATTCCCTAAAAATATTAATTTTGTTCAGGATTGTTTCTTGTTTTGTAGGACAAGCATCAGGGAATGTACAAAAACAAAGGAAGTATTGCAGGTGTATGAATCAGTATCGGGACAAGCTATCAATTTCCAAAAATTAGAGATATTTTACGATAAGAACACCTCAGAAGTATATAGAGAAGTCATAAAGAGTTTATTGCAAGTTCCACCCAATATGGGAAATGGGAAGTATCTTGGAATGTCATCGATGATTGGTCGCAACAAAAAGGCAATGTTCAGCTATTTAAGGGATAAAGCTTGGAGGAAAATACAACAATGGTCCGCAAGCACTTATTAAAAGTAGGGAGAGAAATTTTAATGAAATCGGTAGCACAATCAATTCCTACATATTGTATGAGCATTTTTCTGCTACCAACAACTTTGGGCGAAGATATCCAGAGGATGATTAATTCTTTTTGGTCGGGTTCGAATAAAAGGCAAGGTAGAGGGATTAATTGGCTCAGTATGGACAAACTCGCAATGCGAAAGGAATATGAAGGTATGAGTTTTAGACACTTATTTGGTTTTAATTTGGCTATGTTAGGGAAGCAAGGTTGGAAACTCTCAACTAACCAAGATGCTATTGTGACTCGCATCTACAAAACTAAATATTTTTTCGAAGACTAGTTTTTTGGGGGCCCGTCTAGGCTATAACCCAAGTTATATTTTGCGTAGTATCTTTGCTTCAAAAGTATTAGTTAGAGGTGGTCAAAAGTGGCGTATTGGAAATGGCGAGAATATTGCAGTGTTGGAAAGATCCTTGGCTGAGGACGGATGGTAGTTCATATGTCTCAAGCGCTATAGTTCAAGGAATGAAAAATCTGAAGGTGTTAGGTAGGGATGGCAATTGGACCCAAGCCCAGTGGGCACCCGCAAAAAATACCCATGATGGGCGGGTAAATGCCCGCATTGTTGGGTATGGGCATGGGTACGGGTAATTACCCGCAAATTTGAACGGGTA
>Ga0315914_1002518_pt1 | contig 28050 bp, 13 predicted proteins | sample MpolenodulesMG_FD_203920 | JGI IMG/M metagenome (GOLD analysis project Ga0315914, IMG submission 203920) | Medicago polymorpha root nodule microbial communities from Los Angeles, California, United States - elongated nodules | ecosystem: Host-associated > Plants > Roots > Nodule | place: USA...
TTATGCTTTAATATTGTTTTATTTATTTGAAGGGACTTGTGAACACAATTGCATCAATTCCTGATACTCATGAGCACAGATTGTGTGTTAAGCATCTGTATGGGACCTTTAAGAAGAGACATTCAGGTGAGCATTTGAAGGAGGCAATGTGGAAAGCTGCTAGGTGTACTACAATGGTTGAATTTAACAAGGCAATGAAGAATTTGAAGAACATTAATGAAGCTGCTTGGAAGGAGATGAGTGAGCATGCTGTAGGTACTTGGTCAAGGGCTGGGTTTAGTACTTACACTTGTTGTGATCTACAACATGTGTGAGGCATTTAATAGTGCAATAGTTGATATAAGAGAGCATGCTGTTATATCTCTTGTTGATGGGCTGAAAATGTATATCACAGATAGGATAGTAAAACTTAGAGATTATATGTTGAGGTATGATGGTGAAATTTGTCCAATGATTAACAAGTTGCTGGGTAAGTGTAAGAAGGAAGCTGAGGGCTGGTCTCCAAATTGGAGTGGAGATAGGGATTATGCTAGATTTACAGTTTATAATGGCACTGACTCATATGCTGTGAATCTTGGAGAAAAATCATGTGCTTGCAGGAAATGGGATATATCTGGCATACCTTGTCTACATGCAATTGCTTGCATATGGTATAATCAGAAAAACCCAGATGACTATGTGGCTCATTGGTACAGGTTAGTATACTTACTATCTAGCTTACAATTTATTTTAGTTTATTTTAGTTTATAAAACACATTAGAAAGGGCTTACAATTTAACTTAAAATTATCTAGGAAATCTACTTTTCTGGATACTTATGACAACCTCATACTGCCTTCTAATGGACCAAAATTATGGCCACAAGTTGACCTTCCACCCATCTTGCCACCATATGTTAGAAGGGCACCAGGTAGACTCAAAAAACAAAGAAAAAAAGGTAATGATGAGAAGGTGAAACATTCTCAGTCTGGTGCTGGTAGTAGTAAATCTGTGCCTAAAAGAAACCAACACAGTCTCAAGTGTGGAAGGTGTGGTGAGGTTGGTCATAATGCTAGGACATGCTATGGTAAACAAGTTGGTGACAGGATGCTTGCACCAGGAGGGAATCAGGTACACACTGTAATGTGTTTTACTTTAGTGTTAAATATGCAACTGTAATATGTATTTAACTTGTATTATGCCTATTTCAGACCAATCCAACTCTTCAGCAACCTCAAGCACCACCTGCACCCAAGAAGAAAGGGCCAGCTAAGAAGAAAGGACCAAACACCATTGCACCAACAGCTGCAACCACAACTGAAGCATCAACTGGTTACACAACTGCACCACCAGCTACAAGCACCACTGTACCACCACCTGCTGCAACCAATACTGGACCACCATCAACTTGCTTGAACACTGTCATCAACAAGCCACTTCCAAGCAACAATGTGCCAACTACAAGCAACATTGGCCCAAAGAACTCTGTGCAAAGCAACTCTGTGCAAATTGTAAAGCCACAAATAGTGGGGGAAAACATACTCATGGTGCCTATTGGAACAGAACAGTCAGTAAACAAGAAGTAGTGTCACCTTGATGTCATGGGTTATTTTGGAACCTATTGGTCTTTTGTTAGCATTTTATTTTGGGTTGTAATAGTTTAAGTATTGAAACTTGATGTCATGTGTTATTTTGGAACACATTACGTTTTGTTACTTTGGAACCTGTTAGTATTCAAACATGGTTGGTTGTAACTTAAGTCTTCTTTTGGATATGCTATTTTGCAACATAATATCAGACTTTTTGTTATGTGTTCTACTCTGTCCTCCATATCATATTTTCATATCATTATCTTCCACATTCTCATAAGTTCATAACCACAAACATTTTTCATTAACTTGCCAAAATCAATGGTTACAAACATTTTCATTAACTTGCCGAAATCAAAGGTTATAAACATTCAACATCATTCAACTTCTTACAATCAAAAACAACTTAAAACTTAACAACATTCAACCTTGTTTCATAGCTAACCCTAGAGCTAAAAGGTCAAACATGAACAACATCATTCCTAACACAACTATGGCAATTACAAAACTTCTTTCTTTCTTCTTCAATTCATCATTCTTCCTCAACAGTGCTCGAATTATTTTCTTTTGCCTATCAGGTACCTCAGGATCATACCACCTAAAAAAATTGCATTTTCTTTTGACAAAATACCTCCCACAACCGTGAAACCTCCTCCTTGGATTCTCATCAGTCCAAGAAGTCACCAATGGTGAATCAACACCACAATAACAAACCAACTTGGTTCTGTGCTTCAATGATGACCCACTAACTGATGACGAAGATGAATATTCAACCATTTTTAGTTTCCAACAAAAACTGAGTTTTGCGAGTCAAATGAAGAAACAGAAGGCTAGAACGAAATCGAAATCGATTTAAGAAGAAAGAAACAAGGACAACGATTGGAGAAGAAGAAGGAGGGAATCGAACTTAAGTTTGAGGTTGAAGAAGAAGGTTGATTGAGGTCGATTTGCAGATTTTGGGGTTTTTAAACCCTAATTTCTTACCGTTGAACATTTTGGGGCATCACGTGACCTTCTTTTTCCTTTTTTTTATTTTAATTTCTTCCAATTTAAAAATGCCAGCTTGAATTAAAAAAAGAAAAAAAAAATTAAATTACACGTGGCACCTCACTTATGGGATGTGGGTGCCACGTCAGCGAAGACCAAGTCAAATATGGACTTGGGGGCCAAAACTGCCAAGGATTCAAAACATAGGGGACTGTTTTGTATTTTTAATAGTTAGGGGGCCAAAATCACAACTTTTGAAAAGATAGGGGGCCAAAAGTGCAATTAAGCCATTATTTTTCAGTTTTAAAGGCATTGTCTGTCAGTGTTATTTTTTATGCTATACTTATTCTGGAGCTTTACTTTTAGGTATGATTAAGGTTAAGATAATAAAACAAATAAGTCCTGTGCAGGATTTCAACATTAGTTTTATGTGTTATGTTTTGCAGAATGAAATAGTTATGGATGCGAGGAATAGAAAACCATAGAAATTTTAGTCTTTCTAAATGAACAACTATTATTACAGTGTGTAACTAACTCTATTTTTTAGGTAAGAGCTCTGCCGATTCTAATTAGTTAATGCCGTGTAACAATAATTTCTATATGTTAAGTCATGCATGTAGCCAACCTCGTGTAGTATGGAGAAAATGCATTTAATTATTGTTCTTGATGCATTGCAGCTTGTGAGACACTTTTTGGTGGAAACATGTGTCAATCCTACATTCATTACAAACCTTCCTGAGATTATGAGTCCTTGGGCAAAGAATCACGGAACGGAACCAGGATTGAATGGACATTTTGAATTGTTTGTTAACAAATTTCGGGTAATATCACGACATTTAGGTGATTGGTGTTTAAAAAATATGGATTCAAGTTTCTGATTTCTGATCATTGTATTATTTTTTACTTTTCAGCTTTGTGATGGGTGTTCTGAATTGAATGATCCTGTGGTACAACAGAAAAAAATTGATGATCAACTCAAGGTAATAAGATGATATTGCTGCAATATGCAAAAATAATTATGCTCAAACAGTTTGCCATATTTTATTTGAAATAATAATTGTAGTGAATTTTCTCTGTTTTGCAGCACTTGGGTGTTGACAAAGCAATGACCTTAGATGAAACATTATCTAAATCTTTGGAGAATGGTATGCCACAAACTGGTGGTTGTGGTTTGGGTATCGATTACTTGACCATGTTATTTACTGATTCTCAAAATATTATGGTTCAATCTCTTTTCTCTCTATCTTTATATCAGTATATTTTGGCAATATCTTATAATTTTTTATTCTTTCAGTGGCAGGAGGTTCTTATCTAACCAGGCCGCAATGTCATCTCATAAAACGTCCTTTAAATCAAAACTGTGTTATTAAATTTTGTCTCAGTTAAATTTACAGGCGGTGTGTTCTCCTTCAAGCCATTAAGATTACTATGCCAACCTTGTTCTTGGTAATTGATATGCATACTATAATGTAATTTTAAGTTGATCTTGCTGTGTAGTATTAAAAAATTGGACTCATTTATTAGATTCAAAATATATTTACATATACAACATCAGAAACATTTGTTCTGATTCAATTCTTTGATTGTCCTTTCTTTTTTTAGTTTGATGTTTATTTAAACTAGAAATAAAAACACTTATCCCTTTATGGAAGATTTTTTTTGGTTCATTTGGAAGTAAGGTGTACTTGTTTGACAAATAATAAAAATATCTTACCAGCTTACCAAACATGAATATCTTACACAAGCATACTAGACAACGGGGAATGTAAGAGGCCTGAATGAGCATGTCTGTGCACAAATCAAATCCCAAGAGTTAAAATTATTGTTGATAGAGTCGTTGTTATGTTGAACGTGATGGTCAAATTTTTAATTTAGCCAAATAAATGAGATTGTAAAAAAGAAAAGAATGACAAAAGATTGTATGAGATTCAGATTTTACAAAATCTGTTTAGAGGCTGATTACGAGTTCCGAGATCCATAAATTTTTTATAGAATTGATAGATAACGTGATGAAAACATACAACTTTGGAGGTCCACAAATATGTTTTTCAAGCAAAATTATAAAAAGAGTATAGTGCCCAAGGAAAAACTGGCTAATCTTATAACTTAGTATGTCTTTAGTCTCCCCTGCCTCTGGATTCACAGTTACATGCTTTAACTTTCCTTTTTCTACAAAATAAAAATTGCAAGAGACGTTCTCATAGTCTAAGTTTCAAAGAGGTTTTTCTGCGAAATTTATTTGCTCCACTAGAAATTTTCCTCTTTTTTATCTCATGCTCAACCTCTTCTTCCTCTTTCTTCGATCTTCCCTCACTTGTCTCAGTTTGCTAGTTACATGGGGAATCTGTGCGAACCAATTTGCAAAAGTACCACGAACTGATGCACAAGTATCAATTTGTGGTTCGCAGCACTAATTCTCCCCACTTGATACAAGGCATGAGCAAGTGCCGAATTAGATTACTGTTGCAGTATACTTGTTAGCATGATCAGCTCTCTTCATTTTTCCCACCTGGCGCTATATAAGGCTTAGGAACTGTCTAAAAGCAAAGTCTATATTAGTAAATTATTTCATGAACAGATTAAAGGAAAGAGGGAGAGAAAAAAGCCAAAAAAGAATAGCTTCAACCAAGTCCAAACAATTTTCAGAATCTCTTAACAGATAATTCCTTAGATTGCACCTAAATTGCCTCACTAAAGTAAAGAAGTCATCACCATTATGATACTATTCTTGTATATTACGGACAAAACCATGGTCACATCATGCCACACATATACACACACAGAGATTCATTATAACTAATACAAATGTGTGCTCTTAATTAATTCAAATGAATTTGAGCATGAATTATACACAACTGCAGGATTCAAAATTACAAACTAGGCTCCATGTCCTTTAACAATGTACAGGCTTAGAGCAAAGCCAAACACCATGATGATATTTGCATAAGATCATTCATTCCCGAGACTCATCAGAAGAGCTTGCAAAAAGGAACTTATAACAGGTTACCTGTTTGATGCGCTCCTTGTTATGAGCATTGACTCCACAAGATATGCAGTTCATATCCCTAAAATAATCCACCCATACCTGTTCACAGAATTTTAAAAAGAAAAATATAAAGATAACAAAATTCATAAATTAATAGCATGGTTTGGAAGTTAGTCTGTGTCTCAGTATTGATCACTCTAATTTGCTTAGTTCACTCCAGAGCTTCTCAATATAAGTTGATTACTCCACCTACGATGTTCCTCATGGCCAATATTTGAAAACACTGCACAGCTAGGAATCCCGAAATCCATTCCGATCACTCCTCCAGGGGATTGAGTCCCAAATCTACTCATCGTCTTATGATAGGCAGTAACTTCAAACTCAAAATGATTGGAGATTTGAAGAATTATATTTATATGTATGGGTTGAAAATAGTCAAGTCGGCGAAGGGTACTCATTACATTTTAGTGACCAACCAAGCCAGCCTCAGTTCACTCAAATCAAAACCTCACATTCCAATGTATGAACTAAACAGTTCCGGAGGGTATTTAAGGGTTGGTTTATACTACGAGTGGTGTTGGAATCCAAAGGCGTGTCTTTTGCGGTAAGGGAGCGGGGTTCATTTGGGCAGCAAGGACGGTTTTGAGGCTGGGGTATGTTGTGGTTTGCTGCGTACTGCGCTGCATGTGTGCATATGGCAGCCTCATTTTTTCTGTTTTTGCTGTCATGTTTTTTTCTGTTGCTGGTGCCTGCGTTTTGGCCTTGTCTGGGAATGGTTTTGCTTCTCTTTTACTGTTTTCTGTTGGTTTGTGGTGGGTCTGGGGTGACTGCTATATCAGTACCCTTTGTCTTTCTTTTATTTTGCCCGCGAGTTTTGTTTGTGCTTCTTGCACACACTCGTCATGAATAAATTTAGCCGTTTCTAAAAAAAAAGGGCCAGTTGAGTTACATTCCTATGTCTGCATAGCATAGCAATGTTGTGTCACACAACTTCTTGCGCGCTTGTCTTCCATCCATGTATAAATTACATTTCTATATTAAAAAAAAAATATAGTTAAGTTAGTTATTAGTTATGTGTACTTGGACATGTATGATGTATATGAATTAAGTTGTACCTAATAAGGTTTTGCAAAAGAGTTAAATAATATAGTTAATATATAATATAGCTAAATTTCAAATGAACTATTATATATGAAAGACTCTCATTGGATGTCGGTGTAAAGGTAAATGTATGCCTTTATTCTCTTGAATACTTTGAAGGTAAACTTGTGTTTGGATAAACAACTTAATTAAATATTTGTCATCATATAAATGTTTATATATAAACTATTTCTATAATAAAAGATCAATGAAGTCAAATTGTTTTTCATATGAATTATAAGTGACGTTGTAGACGAACCTTGTTTGAATGAGCAACGTTGCATATGAAGCACGAGAAGACAAGTGATTAGTGAGGTTGGAGAACAAAGGAGGACATAAGAGAGAGAGAGAGAGATGTATGTCAGATTTGGTTGATATTATTTAAAATAATTTGAATGGTTGTTTTATTTCGAATGAAGACCGATAATACAGCACTTAGTTAGAGTTTTGTTTGAGTTTAATTTTTCAAATTAATTGTGTTTTGTATAGGTTGTTCAATAGTTATGTATAATCTCTAAAAAAAAAATATGTATTATGATTGATCGAATTCTATGATAGCTGTTCAAGCAGGGATTCATACACAATTAACTGGTTAACACAATTAACTGGTTAATTGTCATTTTCGTCTTTAAATGTATAATAAATAGTGATAATATAGTCCATTTTTAATTCTTTCCACATTCTTATTTTTTGTAATCATTGATTAAGGATCCTTGAGACAACTAAAGTTGATTTACCCTGTTACTATGTTGTTTTAAATTATCTTGACGCGTATATGTCAATATATCACTTTTATCATTGAGCCGACCCTTCATAAACTACATCTATACATTTGAGTCTTGTTAACTTACATCGTAAAACATGTTAAAGATTCCAAGCAATTTTAGATTAAAGAAACAAAATTTTGACTTTAATCAAATTATATGGATGACTATCAAGACAAAAAATTTAGGGTTAAATATGTTTTTAGTCTTTGCATTTTGCGTCTCTTTGAAGAACAGTCCCTGCATTTCATTAAATGTTTTTAAAATCTTCAAATTTTATTTCCGTTATCAAAATTAGTCCCTGCTGTTAATTCTCTAACGGAATTCTGATGTAGCAGTTAGTTGGTCCCAATTATTTTAAGGTTAAATATGTTTTTGGTCCCTACATTTTGCGTGACTTTAAAAAATAGTCATTGCATTTCAATAAATGTTTTTAAAATCCCTAAAATAATAAAGATTATTCTTCAAAGTCACGCAAAATGTAAAGACTAAAATCATATTTAACCCTAAAATAATTGGGACCCACTAACTATCACATCAACATTCCGTTAGAGAATTAACAACAAAGACTAATTTTGATAACGGAGATAAAATGTGAGGATTTTAAAAACATTTAATGAAATGTAGGGACTATTCTTCAAAATGGTGCAAAATGTAAGGACTAAAAACATATTTAACCCAAAAATTTATTATGAGTTTTGAACCATGTGTCCTTAGAACATAAGTGCATTTGCTATTTATTAATTTGTTTTAAGCAAGGAATCTTACAATGTGAATCATTGCTGTTCATCTTGCCTTTGTTCTGAGGTCAGCACTTTTAAAGAATCAAAGTTAGAGAATATTTCTTTTTGGTTCAAAAGGCTTATTTGGCTAACGTTATAGGTTGAATATGCTTACTGCTCAGCCATTCCTTGATGTTCATTTCTGTTCTGCCACATTCACTGTTTTTTTTTTGGCAACTTCTTGTGCTGGCTTGCATTTTGATAAATATGACTTGTTCTTCTTTTTTTTTTATTTTAAAATATACGTACATAGTTAAAATAAAAGTTTTCTTAGGTTGATATGACTTATGGGATAAGCTCAATTTCAATCAAACGTTGACATCTCGATGAATATTTTTTAAGTATATCTATTAAAAAAAATTAAACTTTTAAGTTAAGTCTGACTTTAGTAAATTTTCAAAATCCAACTCATTTGAATTTTTTATAAAGAAGAATGTATTTTGAAAAATAATAATTTTATTTAATTTTATTCCAAAGAGATATTCTATCCTACATCTGATGAATTATAAAGAGATATTCTGTCGGATGCATTATAACTTTCTTTTGTGGGCTCCCATTGCACGAGGAGATGGTGAATCCACTTTTGGGGACCTCTTTTTTTCATAGTCAAAAGAAGGTCACAACATTCCCTATTTTTCCAAGTCAACCCATCCTTTGCATGAAAACAGGAACTATTCTATACAAAAAGCATTGTGATGAAATTTATTGATGCCTTGGAAAATACGACAAATCCCAGCTGCTTGCTACAAAGGCTTTATCTTCAGTTTTCATCAAGTGACCGAATTTATTGGGACAATTGTTACAAAGGAGAATTTTTTTTTTTTTTTTTGAGGACAAAGGAGAAATTTTATTACGTAGTTTATGGTGGATTAATGTTTGGGAATTCCTCAAATTTTGAGAATGATAGGATATATATCATCACCTTTAATATAGAGGTCAATGTATGGTCTTTCCGGTGTTTGTCGTTGGGTTTGGGTTGCCGCTTATATACGGTGTTTGTTGTATCTTTTTTATTGTGGCTTAGTCATTTTTCTTGTGCGGCGTAGCTTTTAATAATATGTTGTTTAAAAAAAATATAGAGGTTCATGTTATCAATTGTTGATTTCACATAGAAAAAAAGATAATGATATATGTATCGAAAAAATATGATCACGAGATTATCACGATGCGTATTATAAATGACGGGTGACCTGGTTTATATGTGTAACATAAATTTTTGGGTCTTGCTAACAATCCCAAGTTAAGGATTTTAAAATAGAAATAATTGGTAAATTTTATGTAGAGAAAACTACTTTTTCAAGTTTTAATGTGTTGAATACATCCATCAATCCCAAGTTAAAATTTCTTCTTTAAGCTTCTTAACAAATACCCCAATAATACTTATTAGCATTTCCCTAAATTTTTATATTGAGTCTAACATATTCTTATAAATGCTTTGTGAGGTGAGTGATGTTTACTTGTAAATAATACCAATTTGCTATTGACTATTTGAGTATTTTATATAACAGAAAACTTAGGAATTTAGAGTTCAAAGAATACTAAACAAAACATTACATCTATTTTTCCTCAAGATCCACTTTTAGTATTGATTCCAGATAGACCATAGAATACATTTTCTTTCTCTATATCTCTACACGTCGCCATGGCTTGATGCCTCATATAGAGAGATATTAGTCAAACGGAGATGGCTATTAGGTGGTCCACCAGAACAATGACTGTAATTTTATTAATTCTTTCTAAAAGAAGTCTAAGTAAAATTAACTCGTATTTTTTAAAATGAAATGCAAGCAAAAATCAACATCTTCTATTTTGTGATTAATATCTCTAAGCAATCCATAATTCAATTTAACATTTTATATCTTGAATGACTTTATTTTAATGACCTTATTTATTAATCATAAGTCATGGCGCCTCCAAATACACAAGCAACACCAATTATGAGTTAGACTTAAAAACTCTCCAAAGTCCAACTTTTTATTATCGGAGTGTTTTCCTCACTTGTTATGTTTCACTTGATCACATGATACTTGGACAACACATACTTTGGCATAAATCTTCCGCAAAGCGCTTTATGTTAGGAGATCCACATTGAATAGATACAAAATGATCAATGTGATACTAAACTCGAGCCTCTCATTTAATTAGGCGGTTTTTTGATTGAACTCTCCTTATGAACTTAAATCTTAACAACTTACTTATCGCACGCGGACAATGCATCACCATACACCGTCGAGCCAAGTGAGGATGAATGAGACGATGGGTACAAAGTTAGGAAACATGACATCAATTAGAGATAAGCGAAAAAATGCTAAAACTCTAATATATTAAGTATTATAAAATTGATACAAATGTGAAAGATAGTTATTACAACCAAAGCCCTAACTACTACCACCTTTGTGACTACTAATTACATTTCTGTTAGCCTTCCGGAAGATGGAAGGTGTTCAAACACTTACAACTTTGGATGTTCATTACAATTGCATATCAAATCAAATGAACATTCGAGCAGAAGTGTCATGAAATACTTCGGCTAAAATCAAAGCCATAGGGCGAAAACTTAACCACCTAGCAGAAACTATATGTCAAAATTTAACCACTTGGCGAAAGCACATCAACAAAGGTATTCATACTTAATCATCTAAGGCAGAAGCAACACAACTTAACTGCCATTGACAGAAGCTGAAATCAATCCAACTGATCAGAACAATCCGTAACTCCGCCTACAGTAGTCTATTCCGATCACTGCCGAGGTCCTACTTGAGATCACATAATCATTCTGAGATTAAACCTTGTTTGTTCCTATATCTCTGGACATAGCCCTAGATTATAAGGTGAAACATGCTAATAATTGTATTATTTAATGTGTGCTTTGTTTTTGTTTATCTTATAGTTTATGCATACTTTTCTTTGTTATAATTTTGGTTCATTCCCACATTAATTTGCTACTTTTTCTCCATAATCCACAACACTTACAATGAGTGTGAATCCACCATTAATTGACAATAATACACAAACATTGGTTGGTTGGTTAGCAACAAGGGAATGCATGTATTATTAAAGCAATATTGCACGTATAGTGCTGAAGTCAAAGAAAGAAACCAAGAAGAATGGGCCAAAGAATCTGGAATATTGATCATTAAGAATGCAAGAATGATATTCCATATATTAAGTCAACAAAGTCTTCAAGCTAGATAGCAAGAGAAGCATGGACAGAGAGATAAAAGAAAAAGGGTGCAAAGAGAGAATATTCAGAATTCAATTGAATGGAATCTTTCATTTATGCAAGTTGGAACAATTGTGATAAACTCTATAGTACAATACCCTTGGACTTGCTCTATAAATACCATCTTACTCCTACTATTTACCTCAAGTCCAATTCTTTTCTACTTTCTAGTCTTTCATAAGAAGATCAGTAAAATCAATTGAAGGAATTATGGATTGCAGATTTGAGACTGCAGAAACTCGCAGGTTTTCTTTCTTTCTTTTCTTTTCCGCGTAATATAGGCACACATTCTAGCACACACACTTGTATAAGCCATAGTTTTAACTTCTAAGTTCATGTCCACGACCACAATATATATATTGAACGCAATATTAACGATTGTAGTGTAACTGCAACTGCGGCCATGTATATGCATAATTTTTTTCTTTACAAACAGAGAATTATATTATCCTTAGTCTAAGGAGTATTTCAAACCTAAATACATAAGTGACTAACCACAAATAAATCAATGTCCATATGTATTAAACTGTGCATGTGCATCTTAAATTATTTAAAATGAAGCTAACATATATAGGTATTATTAATATTAATATTACGATATATAGGAACAAGTGTGCAGCATGCTACAGGCAGTTCAACAAAGTGGAGCACCTAGTGGATCACATGAAGATCTCTTACCATTCTGCTCATGAACCATCCTGTGGTATTTGCAGGAAACACTGCAGATCCTTTGAGTCTCTAAGGGAACATCTTATAGGTAATTAATCTCTTCTGGAATATTTATTGTTGTAAATTTGTGACAATTAGTATAATCTGTATGCTTTTCTAGGTCCATTGCCAAAACAAGAATGCAGAGAAATCTTTGCCAACAGAGGGTGCAAATTTTGCTTGAAAGTCCTTGACAGCCCTAACTCTCGCCGGATCCACCAACAAAAGTGCCAACTCTCCGGATTAAGTGTATATATCAACTTAGGTCTCATTTTATTATAATTTGGAACTTGAATTGGCAGATATTTATGCATCATGGATACACAGTTTAAATAAGTGTATATGACATAAACGCTTATGTTATTTTTATAAAAAAAGATAAAATAAAGTCAAACATTTGATATATACGCATAAGCTGTCATAAACCATCTTGAAGAACTTATAAAAATAAGCTGAAAACAGCTTCATGAATAGGTCATATATATGATATTTCATTAAGTTTTCCAAACAGTCTCACTAGTGTTAGATAAACTCAAATGAACTAATCCATATTCTAGCTAGTATTTGTTGATAATGATAAAGTAGTATACATTTAACATTAACTATTTCAAGCATCTAAATTATAGTTACTAAGCAAGATTTACTATGTTAAGAGTTACTTTTGAAGTAAGTAATTTTGACTCTTATATTATTTATATAGGGAATATGTGGTCGCTTTTCAAATTTGGGAATTCGTGATAATTTGTCAATTGGTGGGGGAAGAGGACCACAAGTAGTTGCACTAGCTTGCAAAATGGTGGGAGGTGGAAGTGATGGGTCATTGGATTTATGTGCAAGAGTTTGCTTAATAGATGAATATGAGAACATCATCTTCCATTCTTATGTCATTCCACCAATTCCAGTCACAAACTACAGGTATGAGACAACAGGTATTAGACATGAATATTTAAGAGATGCAATGCCATTGAAAGTAGTTCAAAGGAAGATTCAAGATTTTCTTTGTAATGGAGAACCTATTTGGACAATTCGGTCAAGAGGTGGAAAAGCTAGGATTCTTGTGGGTCATGGTTTAGATCATGACCTTGCATCTTTGCAAATTGAATATTCAACACCAAAAATAAGGTAATTGTATGTCACATGTTATAATATATGTTCATAAATTGAGAAACACTTGCACCTTCAATTAAGGTTAATAATCTATATTTTCCTTTGTAAATTTTAAAAAATCAATAACAAGTACATATTAATGATGTCACTACAGGGACACTGCAAAATACCCTCCACTTATGAAAACCAGCAAGCTCAGCAACTCACTCAAGTACTTAACACAAGCATATCTTGGGTAAGTATAATTTAAATAAGTTTAATTTTGATATATAGTCGGTGTAAAACATTTTACACTGATCGTAAATGCGACTTTTAAAATAGTCTTAATTAAAATAAAATAAATTTAATGATATGACGACTATAATTGATTAGACTTACCATATATGCAGGTACGACATTCAAACAGGGATACAAGATCCTTATGATGATTGTGTTGCAGCAATGAGACTCTACATGAGAATGAGAACCCAAAATCACAGAATAGAAGATTACCCTTTGGCATCTGATCCACAAAACAGAAACAATTTTGCTTCATGGAGGCAAAGTGAGCTTGAAAGAATGAGTCCTGAACAAATGCTAGATATCTCGAGGTCTGACTACTACTGCTGGTGCATGGACCCATGAAGTTATGGTCAAACTAAGCCAAAAACAGCAAATTGAAATTCATTTGTTACTACGAATTAATTAATATATAGTTAAAGTAAAAAATAAAGTAAACCAACCTGATGGTGTCTTTTCTATAAGTAAAAGTAGTTAATGAGCTGAGGTGGAGTACTACTCGTCTCTTTGATAGTGTTTTGTTTATACAAAAAAATAGCTTAATATGTACTAGTTTCATTAGTTAGCATGTAATAGCTAAGTGTATTCATCTCATGCATATATATGTATGACTCTATTTGCTGAAAATAATATGAGAAATATTCTTCATGGGGGAATTCTATTTAATTTATGTAGTTATCAGAAAAAGTCAATGTCATTTTTCTTTAATAATTGAAAAACTCAATATCAGTTTCCAAGCTTTATGTACAAACACCAAAATATGGTGCCATTATTTTTCAATAAGATTTTGATTACATAGATATGGTTCATTATGTTTATAGTCCCCAAGAGATTTATAAGGTTGGTTTGGTAGCTTAGTGAGAGAGAGTTAAAGAGTAGAATGATAAAGGTGGCCTTGTATTTGATTCCAACACAAACAATAACTTTTTTTTGTTTTTTTTATCTGGGGTTTGATTCTCAGACCTTGCATATATCATTGTCCCTACCAACTGAGTTAAGCTCACGAGGACCACAAACAATAACATATTAATAATATCCTAACATTTATTTTTCTTTTAAATGTTTATAGTCCCCCTAAGTACTCATGTACTAATATTCAGTTAGAGACCAAAACGAATATTAAAAGAAATTTGCTGTTGACACATCATATAAGGCTAAAAAACACCAAAAAAAGATCAAAATGCCCCGGCGGCAGTTAACTGTCGATGCGTAAAGAACCAGCAGTAGTTAACTGTCGCGGGATCCATCGGCAAGTAACTACCGATGCGATCCTGATACAAATTCAGCCAGAAGCTCTCTCATCCATTATCACTCTCAAAATTTCTCAAATCTCTCTAAAAATCCCAACCAAATTTATTCAACAAAATCACAAGTAAGTAATCATAATGCTATTAACATACATTTTAGTTGTTATAATTTTTTTTTTTTTTTTTATAATTTTAGTTTTAGGTTGATGTGTGTATGTATATTTATAATTTTAGTTTTTGAGTAGATTATATTATGATTCATTTTTAGAGTAGATGAATTTTGTTAAAATGTTTGTATCTTTATGTTATAGTTATAAGTTTTAGGTTAATTTAAATTTTGGTGTTTTCTATTTTTTTTAATTTTAGTTTTTGAGTAGATTTACAAGTAAGAGTATATGATTCATTTTAAGAGTAGATATAAGTTGATTAATTTTATTAATTTTTTTGCATGTTTATGTTATAGTTATGATTTTTAGGGTTTATGTATAATTTGCACTTCAAGTGTTTGATGAAATGTTTGAATGAGTTTTTCATTGATTGTTTAATTTCTTATGGTGTAGATCTGAAACAATGGACCCTCATTTGTTCAAAGCTCAAGTACGTTTCAAAAGTGGAACCCGTCATTCGTTCAAGGTCCGGGTCGATATCACGCTAAAAGATCTCAAGGATCAACTGAACGAAATCAATCAAGAACTCAACCCCGGAGACACAAGGAGGGCGGAGGACCTTCAGTATGCATGTCCCGGATATTTGCAGGGCCAAAAGATAATGTTGACGGACGATGAATGTGTGAGGACCATGTTCTCCAGACAATATCGGGAACACATGTTCCCGATAATTAAGTTTGAAGCTACGTTGCGGAGATCGCCTGAAGATATTTTCGACAGTTTGATTCTGCTAGAAAATTATGTTTAGGTAGTGTCTTTATTTTGTTGGAATTTAAATTAAATTCTTGTTAGTTTGCTGAAGATGTTGGTATTGAAGTGTCTTATACTGAATGTAGTGATTTGTATGCCCCTTTGAAAAGTCAAAAGATTAAGAGGACACAACATGTTTTCTGCAGAATTAACTATATAGGTTATCACATTGAATTCCTTTGTATAAGATGAGAGTCACAGAAGGGAATGCACCTCTAAAGGGTTCTTTTGAATTGGATCGTGCTCCTTTGTCAATTGAAACTAGTCAGGTGGTAGGGCAGTAAGATTCAATTCAAAACAACCTCTTGGAATGCATTCCTTTATGTGATGACGAGAATGCACCTTTAAGAGGTTTCTTTGAATTGGACCGTGTTCCTCTGTCAATTGAAACTTGTCAGTTGGCAGGGCAGTAAGATTCAACTAAAAGCAACCTCTTGAAATGCATTCCTTTCTTTGATGACTCGTCTTATAGAGTTGATTTTCTAGAATATAGGTGCTGTGTTCTCTTCATCTTTTGAGTTTTCATAGGGCGCTTCAAATCACTACGCTAAGTATACGCCACTTCAATTCCGACATTTTCGGCAAACTTTCAACAATTAAATTTAAAACCAACATCATAATGATACCACATATATTTAGGAGAATGTAATGTAATGTTGATGAAATTAAAACTAAATAAAATTGTGTATTTTTTTAATTGATTTTGTGTATTTGTGCAACTTTAATCCAATTTATTCAATACGCGACATATAAAAAAACATAAAAAAAGATCTAAAATAATTAGAAATTACAAGCCATTACATTCAATCATCTTCCTCGTCACACAAGTCAATTGGGTTGTCCTCGACAGTCCTTGGGGCACCTGCTTTTGGTTGAGGACCGAAATAACATGTCCTTCCGCTCCTCCTCAACCTGAAATAGTTGTAAACCGGCACTTTCGAATCACTTTTTTTAACGGAACCATCGCATTCGATTCTGTGCCATGTCACAAACGATTTAGCTTTTTTCTTCTAACCCTCTTTTTTTAATTGAGCAGTATCGCCCTGTTTCTAAAACATTTCTACACGATGCAAACATCGGATAAAAAATTCTACCACAAATTCCTAACAGTTTTTACAATTTCTAACAATTCCTAACAATTTCTAATAATACCTAACAATTTCTAATAATTCCTAACATTTTCTAACACAATTCAATCAATTCTATTCTAAACAACATATAACAAATCAATCAAAAATCATCATCAAATATAAAATCAACAAAACCTAAATATGTCAAAAAATTTCCAAAAGTTATAACAATTCAATAAAAAAAACCAATGCAATAGGATTCAAAACACTTACTTGATTTTGTGCTTTGAATCCTTTTGTGCAGGGACCAATGCCAAACCAAAAAAGCTGTAGGAACGAACGCCAAAACATGGTGAAAGGGAAGAGACCAATGACATTTATGCCAATAATCTACTTATGTGTGTAGAACTCTCCCTTGAAGCTTATAAAAAGGAAATATCTTGTTATTTGTAAACCAAGCAACAAAAATAAAGTAAATAAGAAAGCAAAGTATTCTCCTAAGCAATAAAATTGTCTTCCTCTTAATTATTTTCTCCTCCCTAGTCCCTCTCAAAAGCTCACTACAACATTCTCATTTTTCAACAAAGAGGCATCATAACTTAGGTCTTCAAAAGAAATCCTTCCATAGTCATGACGAGCAATGGATCAGCATCCTTCGAAGTTCCACTTCTCAAAAGGAATACCTATGATAATTGGTGTATCAAATTGAAGGATCTTTTTGGAGCAAATGATGTTTGAGAGATTGTTCAAAAGAGATATAAAGAATCACAAGACAAGGATTCCTGAACTCAAGCACAAAAAGAAAGAGAGAAAAGAAAGATTTTTTCATCATCCATCAAGCACCTGATGGAGATAAGTTTGGGAAAAATTTCAAATGTAGCATATGCTAATGAGGCATAGGTGGTGCTTCAAGACTCTTTTAAATATGAAGGCAAAGTAAAGAAGGAACATCTATAAACTCTAAAAGACGAGTTTGAATCTTTACATATGAAAGGGTCTGAATCTATTTCTGAATATTTTGCAAGAGTTATCGTCGTTTCAAATCAATAAAAAATAAAAGGTGAGAAGTTAGAAGATGTGAGAATCATGGAACATATATTCCGCTTTTTGGATCTAAATTCGAGCATATCATTGTGACAATTGATTGTGAAGCCATGTATTTGTAGACCATGACGATAGAAGAACTTCAAGGATAATTGCAAGCTTACGAGGAGAAACACAAGAATAAGCTAGAGATCATAGTGAAACTCAACAAGATGCAACTGAATGAGAAGGAAGAAAGAAAAAGAAATGAGAGAAGGCAACATAGTTGAGGTAGAGGACAATTTGGATGTGGCAATGGCAGAAGAGGCTCAAATTTCATGAGCAACAATTTGGATGTAACCTTTGGAAGGTTTCTAAGTTGGTGCTTAAAGCAAACGAGAGAAAGTAAGATACATTCGAAAATGACGGGGAGCTTAAAAATCCGATCAAGTAGTCCAAAAACTCGATTTTTGACTAAGAACATGTAACAATGACTCAAAACAGAAGGTTGAGAGTTAGAAAGATTAATATTGTTCCCTAAAATGACTATCCATGTTACAAACATGTTTAAAATTTATGCTGATACAGTTCAGATTATATAATCCGAACTGTTTTTCCCTTGAAAAAGGGTGTTAGGGGGTGTTCGGATTATGTAATACAAACAAATCATTTAACGCGCCCTATTTTTTGAGATTCCTAGATTACAAAATCCGTAACTCATTTTTCACCCTTTAACAAAAGAAAACACCATTCCAAATTACAAAGGAAAATACCATTACCTAATACTCTAATAAATGGGTCGGGTTCATTTGACCTTATTTATGTAGTCGGACCGAACTAAGATGTTTGAGCCCATTTGACAGCTGTAAATACACATTATTAGCTGTGTTCAAATCTAAATCAATCAAAAATAAAAAATAAAGGAGTTTATAATGTGCGTGGATATAGAATATAGGTTGAGTGTGAGCAGCTGCAGATTATGTTGTCTCTTTCAGTGTGTCAACCTGTAGACAGTAGTATTGTATTGTTTTATCTTGAGACTTCAAATCCAACACGTCAAAACTCTCTCTCTCTGTTTCTTCCTATAACTATATAGGAAGAAACAAAACAAATACTTCTCCTTCCTGCTTCATTTCATTCTTTATTTCTCTTCTCTATCGATATCATGTGGCGCTACTTCTCCAAATTCATTCATTCGCCAATTTCTGCCTTCAACCCATCAAATTCAAATTCAAATTCCATTCCGGTAAATAATTTCACTTTCTTTTCTCTATTCATTCTTCAATAATACATTCACTTTCAACGCTTCATCATTATTTTTACTTTTTTTGTCCAGAGTTTGAGTTCACCATTATTACTTAATCATTTCCTAGATCTAATGCTATGTGTATTAACCTCGATTGTCACGATAGTGCTGATAGTTTATCATATATATGTTCAGAATTTTGTTTATCAAAGTTTAACTCAATAATGAAATCTCTGTAGCCGACACGACACTTCTGATCGAAGACATCTCCGGTGTTTGACACACGTGTTGACCAATATATATGATATTCTTCAATTAATTAATTTTTCATCAATGTCGTGTCTGATGTTTGTGTTTGTGTTTTAGAGAGTGAAACTAATTTTTATTTATCAATAAAAACAGGTGAATTTTGAGATGGTATCTTACTGTGCTACCAGAATTTGTAATCTACCACCTTTATTCAAAGGAAAATCTAGTGATTATTCTACAGGGGCATCTGTAACATCATGTGATTCTTTGTCTGAAGAAAAGCCAAAAGATAATTCTGTATCTGATATGTTGGTTGATTCATTTGGAAGGATTCATACTTATTTGAGAATATCTTTAACAGAGAGATGTAATTTAAGGTGTCAGTATTGTATGCCGGCAGAGGGTGTGGAGCTTACTCCTACCCCTAAGGTTTTGACGAAACCCGAGATTCTGAGATTGGCTGATCTCTTTGTTAGCTCGGGGGTAAATAAAATACGGTTGACCGGTGGTGAACCGACTGTTAGGAAGGATATTGAAGATATATGTTATGAATTGTCGAGTTTGAAGGGATTGAAGACACTGTCCATGACTACTAATGGTATTGTTTTGGCTAGAAAGCTTCCGAAGCTCAAAGAATGTGGACTTGATTCGTTGAACATTAGTCTAGACACGCTTGTACCGGCAAAGTTTGAGCTTATGACGAGGCGTAAAGGGCATGAAAAAGTAATGGATTCTATTAATGCCGCCGTAGACCTTGGTTATAATCCTGTTAAGGTATATGTTTGGTCCCATGTCTTTACATTTTTCACTTTGGTAAACTGATTGTCGTTAAATAGTGGCCCTATAGTGAAGCAAAATTTGAACAAATTGCTACTGTTCTGCGATACGCTATTTAGTATAAAATGTCATCAAATAGTGGCTATAGTGGCGCTATAGCACTATTGTGTAGCAGAATTTGAACAAACTGCTATTATCCGTGATCCGGGATTGACAACATTGGTCACCTCCCCATCAGTAGCTTCCCTTTTGACTGATTCATGAAGTCATTCACATTTTGCCGATCAATGCATTTAAAGGTGTCTTGTACGTTTATGTTGCATTTCAGGTCAATTGTGTTGTGATGCGTGGATTCAATGACGACGAAATCTGTGACTTTGTTGAGCTGACACGTGAAAAGCCTATTAATATTCGGTTTATTGAGTTCATGCCTTTTGATGGGAATGTTTGGAATGTCAAGAAACTTGTACCGTACTCAGAGATGTTGGATGCTGTGGTAAGGTAGAATTCAGACTAGAGATCTCATTTTATAGAGTTTTTATGTTTTCTTCTAGTTGAGAGAACCTTTATAACCGTCATTGTCAAACAGGCAAAACGGTATCCTAGCTTAAAAAGAAATCAGGATCACCCAACAGATACGGCCAAGAATTTCACTATAGATGGACATAAAGGACAAGTTTCATTTATCACATCAATGACTGAGCATTTTTGTGCTGGTTGCAATAGATTGCGACTACTAGCTGATGGAAACTTAAAAGTTTGTTTGTTTGGTCCGTCAGAGGTATGTTGTATTCTAACCTTGATAGTTAAGTATATTATACATGCCAGATTTGGATAGATTCTACTTGATGTTTTTGTTGAACCTGGTTATAGTTGATGATGATAAATTGTAGCATTAAAAAATCCTAATGAGAAATTAATCTTATAGTTTCAGGTCCATAATGATTGTTATGACTAAAATTTGGACTTAAACCTTTGGCATGATAAGATTTTAAAAAAGGTGTAAAAGATTCATATAGTTAGCTATGCGATTGTTGGGTATGGTTCTAGGAGTTGTTTTCGACTAGCTGTTTTTGGTTTCTTTACTGCTTTACATATCAAAGGAAGATAGAATGGCAGCATCAGATAGGAACTTTGTACATGCAATTTCTGTTGTCAACCCTGAATTCATGATACTCTCTTTGTCTGTAATTATTAGACCCTTTCCACTTTTTCTTTGTCCTGTAATATAAGACCATTTACAAAAAATGTCCATGTTAATTTACCATTGAAAACATAATTTTCTCTCTCTCTCTCTCTCTCTCTCTCTCTCTCTCTCTCTCTCTCTCTCTCATGATATCAATAATTGTAGTGGTGAATATGTAAAAGTAACACTTTTTTGACAAATTTATTACTAAAACTACTTTTCTTAATACCCGTGAACTTTGTTGGAGGGTTTTATATAAAATACATAGGGAGTACGATATATTCTAAAAGAGAAAAGGAGAAACTATTTTGTAAACTCTCTTAATTTAGAATCAAAAATAATAATCAGAACACATTACAAAATAAGAAGTATAAAGTACCCTGCAGAGCGTAGATTCGTCAAGATATTTAATTCACATCAAGACATGATTTTTGTAACAGTGAAAAGATGCCTTTATCAGTTGCATGATTTTGACAGAAGACATGGAAACTATGACATTGTCATTTAGTAAAGCTGAGGGATTATTCACATATTTCCCCTGTGCTGCTGCATCAAGATGAACTATTTCTCATTGTTAACCCACAACTTGGGTGTTTTTGATTATTTATGTGCTCTCCTTAATTCTCTATTGCCTATTGTAAAGTGAAGTGATGGCTGTTCTGCTTCCTTTTAAATACGTATGACATGTTTCATGTGTGCCTTCAGCAAACGATTACGGCGACGTTCTTACACGCGCTTGTTATCTTGCAGGTGAGCTTAAGAGATCCCTTGAGGAATGGTGCAGAGGATCATGAACTTAGGGAGATAATAGGCGCAGCGGTATGCACTTCTGGTTATAATTTACTTAGATTCAAAATTTCATTAGTAATCAAATTATAGTTACAATCTATTTTACTACAGTTTATCAAATAAAATACAGCCCTGAAAAATATGACTTACATTCTACATGGCTGTGTGCTTGTCATGATTTTAAAATTGCGGTCACAGTTGCGGTTACGCTGCCAACCTTTATACTGCAGAAAATGTGGTCGATGCGATAGAAATTGCAATTGCAGAGACCTCAAAATATTTTACTTTGTGGCCGCAATTGTGGTTGCGGACTGCATTTTAAAACCATGGTACTTAAAATTGTATAGTAATAGTAGCAGCACTTAAAATTGTACTCTATTATGTTTCTTTAGCAATGCCTATTATTTGATTTAGGTGAAGAGGAAGAAACCTTCACATGCCGGTATGTTTGACATAGCGAAGACAGCAAATAGGCCTATGATACATATTGGTGGATAAGGTCTGCTCATTTTATCTCTCTTTGAAGATATTTTGCATTCAATCTCTTAGAAGATTGGTTCTACAATTTATTAAACCACAAAATAATCTGTCACTGATTTCAGGTATCATATATTGTTGAAAATCGCGTAAAACGCAAGCCACCAGAGCAGCCCCAACCAAAAACAGTTTGTATTGAGCATTGGCCGAGATCTTCACAGATGATTAATCTCACTTAGTATGGGGGTGATACAATTTTGTTAATCATACCATTAGCATATACTTATACTTTGTTGAACATTTGTGTCTACTTTTAGCAAATAGATCAAAGGTTTGAAGAATAAAAGTCCCATTGATGAGTATATTGGTGAATAATGCTTAAAATTTAGGGTGACTTCCTGTTGTATTTATATTTATGGTGAGTAACATAGCAAATTGGAATTTTGAGAAGGTTGACAATTGATGCCTGTTATAAATCTTGTGTTTGGCGGTTGGTTTTTCTGCAAGCATAGGGACACATTTCGGTATTTGTGGTGAGTTACATATTGCTTTGGATAGTCTTTTACTGCATCAAGACAAATATTGAATCTTCAAAATTGAGAAAAGTGAATAAATTGACTAATGTTCTCTAGTTTAAGGAATTCAATAGTCAATTTACAAATTTACAGACCAAGCAAGTGTTTGTTTGTTCTCACGTTCACATGACCGCAGAGACGTGAGATTTCAATTTCGAACGTCAAATTGCTTATTTACTTTATTTTGGCCCTGATAAATCAAAATTATAAAGGATACTGGAGTTGATTTTCTTTTAGAGCAAAGGATACTCAGTTTATTGATAGCCCATAAATTCTTTTAAAACTATTATTCGTCTCATTTACAAAGTTTATAAAGGTGATTTTTTTTATAAATATTTAGTGAATTATGCTACATTATCTCCGTGAGCTTAACTCAATTGGTAGGGATATTGCATGTTATATGCAGGGGCCGGGGTTCGAACCTCAGACACCCCACTTCTCCACATTTAAATGTGTGAGCTTTAGCCTCTAGACTACTTGACAAAAAAAAAAGAAGATTAGATCTAGAGTCAATTTATGTATTAAATAAGAAATTGAAGTTGCATCTATTGAAAAGACATGATACAATTGTGCTTCCCACGTTTTGGCCATATGAGAATGACAGAATCCTCAGATTAAAAACGTTTATCAATTAGTGCTGGAGATAAACTCAAAAGGACAAAAAATTATTGGAGTATAAAATGAGATTGTCTCATTGGGATAAAAGTTGAATAAATCAATCACAATAGGCATGCATAATTTATGTAGTCGACTTTGTGAGAAAAGACTTTTTTTGGGTGAAAGTGAGAAAAGACTTTTTTTTTTGGTGGAAAGTGAGAAAGACTTTTATTGTGGTTACATAAGTAAAACTTTTGTTTCATATATAATTTAATGTATAAATTACTTAAGAGTGTTTCGACGCGATGATTTGTTTTCTTTCGATTTAATTGGAGGTTATTTTTTAAAATCAATCTAACAAATCCAACAACATACATTTGAGTATGAACTTTGTCATCTATTGTGACTCTATCCAACTCAAGATTAAAGTGTGCAAATGAACACATGATTTAAAAAAAAAAAAAGAATATATTATATAAACAACACATTTTCATATAAGTCAAATCTGTCCTATGATAGGCAGTTGCCCCTACAATTTTGTATGAGGCGCTGACTTTTTGCCATCCAAAGTCAAATGTTGACATAATCTTGAGTAAAAGAAAAGAAAGCTATACCCAATGTCAATTTTTGCTTTCCAAAATCAAGATTGTCATTACATTAATTTATGAAAGCTACCAAAGCCATGTGTTAGTTAGTGGTATCCCATATTCATTTCTAAATAGCATGTTGATGACTAGTTGAAACTAAACTATATTTTGTCCTAAAGAAAAAAAATAAACTAAACTATATAGTAACAATATGCATAATTTGAACATATCATTATTATTATCCAAGTGATCTTATTAAATATTCATAATGATCAATTGGCAAACATTTGTGGATGAGGTGTAAATTTGAATAGCTTTACAAAGTCAATGAATCTATTGATTCAAAGAATGCAATGTTTTTTAACCGCTTCAAAGTACTCCTTGGAAAACATGAGAAAGAAGCATGATGAAAAATTACTTTTACAGTTATTTCTTGCTTTTATTTAATTGCATTAAGATAATTAAAATACATATTTTTCTCCTCTTCTTCATAATCTGTATACACACACAAAACAAAATACATGCAAATTTTTGTATGAATGTCACAGAAAACCACTTGTGAACAGTAAAATACAAATCTGAGGTAAAGATATAATTCTTGAATGATGAATTCCAAAGGTGGCTACTCAATTTTCATTACATCATCTTTATTATCTAACAAACTAAGCACAATGTTTCCTTTTAGTTATTGTTGTCAATAATAATCTACCTTTTGCTTTCAAAACACAATGCTGTTGATTTCCATAGCTCGTCACTCTTGAATAGTATTTATTACATACTCTAATTAATGTCATAAGTGTGACAAGGACACTGTTTTTATTTGCTTAAATATTGTCAAAGTAAAAATTTTGGACAACATTAATTGTACAAAATTTTGCAATCATTAACAAGACAAAGATAAGATGTAAAAGGATAAGAAAAGTATGAAATCAAGTAATGTTCATAAATGCTCACTATAATACTTTAGCATCAAAAGGGCCACTTGAAATCAATACACATTCATTCAATCATTCATAGTATCAAAAGCAAGGTAATAAGTAATAACTAATTGTCAATCTACAATGAGGAAGCATAAGTTTTTTCTATGAATAATATTTGTGATAAATATGCACACATCAAAAGCATGCCTTAATTTTGATTAAGTAGAGGCATAGTACTTAACTCTTCCATAAAACCATCTAATTCTGAAAAACCATCTAAGAAACCATTGAATTTCTCATTTGACTTTGATCTTCTCCATATCTCTTCCTCTTCATTTTCATTCTTCACACTTACCCCATTTTGGAGACTGAGAAAATCTTTTTCATCTTCTTGCATGATCATCGCCTTTTCGAGGTTTAAATCCATTGAATCTTTGCTTGGTTGTGGTGCAGTCTTGGATTTGCTTCTTGCACCTCCCTTTTCATGATCTTCTGGCTTTCCTGTGAGTCTTTGAACAAGCTCTCTGAAATTTGCAGCATCAGTTTTTATGATTTCTGGAGCATATATGTGAATTATTCGGATCTTTGGCTTCACTTTTGATATCACTTGTGAATCTTTGTCAACTCCTAGCTTAGAAGATGTTGTTGAGGTTGAAGAAGATGTGTGTTGCCTTTTCATGTTTGATACCAAATGTTGAAAAAAGAGTTGTTTTGTTTGAGAGTGCTAATGTTTACATAGAAAAAAATGGAACATATCCTGCTAGAAAACAAGGTACAATTTGTGAAAGTTTACATGAAGTTGTGTTTTGGATAAACATTTCACCAAATTTATAGTCAATGAAATATAATTAAATAAAGAATGGCAAGAAGGGTCCCCCTATTCAGTTACATATGTAATTTTTTTTATTATTTAAGTGAATGAACAATTTTGTTTGATAATTGTGTTATAAATACGATATACACATATTATTATTGTTTAACGATAATTAATCTTTATCGAGAAACTAATTCTCCTCTCTCAGTTAAAATTTTCCCGATACATAAAATAGGTATTGAATCCTTGACCATTTTATAGAGATGTAAAAGGTCGCTTCTAATTCTGACCAACCACATTCAATGTCTAAAGTTAATTCGTCCTAAACTATACATACTTACATTGAGTTTGATCTTATTATTCCACATGTCAAACCAATGATTAGACAAAAATTCTTTGTTTGTCATTTTATCAACGAATTGCAGTTTGTTAATTTGGTAGTCATCTGTCCCATTTAATAATATTTGCTAGCAGTGCATTAAGAAACACACTATTCCGTTTGTTCTTTGGTCTGTTTAATTTAACTTTGGCCGGCTATTCATTAATAAAAACAATTTAATCCACTTGGATTGTTTTGATGGTTTGAGACTTAAAAATGTGTTATTTCTCAAAGTCTCAGATTTGATTCTCATACGTGCCAATTTAAATGGACTAGTTTATTTTCTTAAAAAAAACATTAATAAAAACAATTTGCATCAAACTATATTTACTTCTCGATCGAAGACAAATTATCCAAAAGTTAATTTTCAACAAGATACATTAGATTGAATAAATAAATAAAGTAAAATTACAACTCAGCTTGTAGACCAAGTATAATAGTGATAGAATAGAGTACAGTCCTACATACTTGAACCGCATATACACTTAAGTATATCAAATGTATTTGCATTCTTTTACAATCTGAATTGTATTTAAACACAATGAGATAGAGTTTTAGACTTGCCATAATGGCATATCATTAACTAATCAGTCTTTAATAATAGAACCAATTAACGCATGTACGTACTCTCCATGATTTGTCTCTGATAAAGTGAAGATCATGAATGTGATAGCACCCCGAAAATGTGTAGCAAACTCTGAGATGAGTGGAAAAGGTATACCCAAAAATAAACCTAAATAGAATCTCTGTTGTATTTGTGAAGATCAGTTATGCACACGAGAGTTGTGTGTGTCCTACTTTGTAAATATTCTTGCAGTATGCATAAGGATACCACGTGGGGAAGTGGTGGTCCATTCTGTGTTGCACGTGAGTTGCAGTAAAAGATTGTGTCAGTCACGGTTACTATGATATCCAATATGTCCTACATTGTGTAAGTATATAGATTTCAAAATTGGATCAGAGCTAGCAATTGCATATTGTACTATTGGAATCCAAAACTGGTTAGGTGATCGATGTGTTTAACCAAAATATTGATCTGTTTATGATCATAAATTGTTGATTGGTTAGATGAAAAAATAGTTAAAGGATTATAACATCTTCTAAATACACCAGCTAAAAATAAAACTCTTCGTAACCACATACTTAAAAAGATTTCATTATATATCAAAATGTTACCTACATAGTCAATGTTAACCTACTCCAATAGTGAGGGGTACATCTGTTTTAGATTCCCCTATATATGTCAATGCTTTATTCATTCAAAATGTACATCAAATGTCTATAAAAGGAGTTTCTACGGTACACCCTTAAATTAAGGTGTACCGATACACCTGTTTCATAAATCTATAAGTTAACGATAATTTTTATGTAATAAAGAGATATTTATCGACTTTTATATTTTAGAAAATATTATCCCATGAGAAGAAACATCATTTCATTTTTTATAAGAATTATACTAAATTTTTTAACATTTTATTAAAAAAATAATCAATATTCACTATTATGAGTAATAAAAATTTAAAAAATTTGAATTTTGCTTTGCCGACACTTTTGAAAAATAAAATATAACTATTATAATTATAAATGATAGAAAATATTTTTTTCTAAAGAAAATAAATCATTAAACTATTCATTTAAATACACGGGTGTACCG
>Ga0315914_1002521_pt1 | contig 28034 bp, 15 predicted proteins | sample MpolenodulesMG_FD_203920 | JGI IMG/M metagenome (GOLD analysis project Ga0315914, IMG submission 203920) | Medicago polymorpha root nodule microbial communities from Los Angeles, California, United States - elongated nodules | ecosystem: Host-associated > Plants > Roots > Nodule | place: USA...
ATAATTTTTTTAGGCATCTAGACCTTTTTTGAAGAAAAGACATCTACAATTTTACTTTTAATTAAAATCAAAATTTTATAAAAATAATCATACGCATTACGCATTAGCGTAACAAAAAAACAGACACACATAAAGTATTATTCTAAACGCTAATGTGTGTATATATATTTGCGAGGTTGAAGAAAGAAAATAAAAATATTTGGTATCATTAAATGACAGCGTGAATAAAAATATTTGTGAGGTTGTGATGATTAAGCGATATTAAAATTAAATATATAAGTGATAAAAGGATAATAAAATTCCTTTGAAAAAAGGTAATAAAATAAAATAGGACCTCCTTAAAAAAAATTAAATTGAGCGGTTTAAAAAAAATTAAATGGAAGATAAATACATATTGAAATATAATATTAAAAAATAAAAGAAAAGGTTTTAAACGTGAATTGAAGAGAGATGCTTGTGAAATAAATTGTCGAGAAGTAGTTTTTTGAAGTAGCATTCAACAACTTTTGACCAAAGTTCATTCCATTCAATTTTATGCATTAAAAAAAAGTACCTTTTTTAGTAAGCACTTATTGATATTCTATTTGGCCTAACTTCTCCTTAAAAATGTAGAGAAGTTGAAAAAAAAATCGGGTCAAACAGTATCTTAATCTCCACAACGGCAGTGTTGAAGCAACTGAATTTGGGAGAAAAAATTGAAGAATAGTTAAAAATAAAAAAATTGGAAAATAGTTAAAAGTTTTTAAAAATATAAAAATTGGAAAATAGTTAAAAGAATCGGTGAGGTAGCACTCAACCAAACAACACTAAAAAAAATTATGTGCATTAGCTTAACAAAAAAAACAGACAGACATAAAATATTACTCTAAATGTTAATGTGAGTGTATATATTCGCGAGGTTGAAGAAAGGAAATAAAAATATTTGGTATCATTAAATGACAGCGTGAATAAAAATATTTGTGAGGTTGTGATGATTAAACGATATTGAAATTAAATATATAAGTGATAAAAAAGATAATAAAATTTCTTTGAAAAAAAGATAATCAAATTAAATGTAACCTCCTTAAAAAATTAAATGGAACGGTTGAAAAAGAAAGTTAAATGGAAGAAAAAACATATTGAAATATAATATTAAAAAATAAAAGAAAAGGTTCCCAGTGTGAGTTGAAAAGAGGTGCTTGTGAAATAAATTGTCGAGAAGTAGCTTTTTAAAGTAACATTCAACAACTTTTGGCCAAAGTTCATTTCATTCAATTTTATGCATTGAAAAAAATTAATTTTTTTAGTAAGTACTTAATTGATATTGTGTTTGGCCTAACTTCTCCTTAAAAATGTAGAGAAGTTGGAAAAAAGCCGGGTCAAACGATATCTTAATCTCCCACAAAAGCAATGTAGAAACAACTGAATTTGGGAGAAAAAAATTGAAAAATAGTTAAAAACATAAAAATTGGAAAATAGTTAAAAGTTATTAAAAATATAAAAATTATAAAATAATTAAAAAAAATTATGAGGGGCAAAATGGGAAATGGATCCATATAATAGTGAGGCGGCAACAACCATATCCCACCTATTAGGAAATTACAAATATGCCCCTCCTAAGAGCAAAATGGTAAAATCATAGGGATTAATATTTAATATATAGTAAGTAGACATCAAATAATTTTGAGGTGACACGCGTTATACCACCGACTAGTTGTTTTGAGGATTTTATTCATATACGTTGTTGGGACATAAAATATTGTACATGATATGAAATTAAGGGAATAATATTTCTCCTCTCAAAGATACTTGAATTACATTCTCTTCCCCTCTTATGTTAAAATATACGTTCTCCTCCCCTCTTATTCAAAACATATTAGAAAATTTTTCACTCCCCTTCCTTAAGAGAAGCTTGAATTATATTTCTCTCTCCTCTTATGTTAAAATCTACACTTTACTCCCTCAATATTTTTTTTATTTATAATAATCTAGCAAGAAAACGCCATTGAAAAGTACATTTCCTCATCTTATAATGTTGAAAACGCCAACCTAGTTGAGATGTGGTTGCTTCCCCTTGATGTCTGTCCATTCTCCCTGACTTAGAAAAAAAAAAAATTTGTTGAAAACAAATACTTGAAATAGAGAAGAATCTTGACCCTTACAACCAAATCATCTTTCAGCTTCGATTGCATACGGAAAAACTAATATTTTCAGGTTCGATTGTTGCTCTTTTTGTGTATTGTTTTGGTTGGAATGTTGGTTGTTTTTGAAGCTAGGTGGTTTGGATTGTCCTTATTTCAGGTACACTTAACTTGTTTCAATTTTTTTCAGAACAAGTTTTTTACTTTAAAAAAAATGATGGAAAATCTAGTGTAGTATATGCAGATAGCTTTTGGGAATCCCACATTGATTGCGATTGTATTTACATATAACTTAGGGAGGCCAAGTATTTAAAACTGTTGATTGTAGGCATCAATTAGTGGCACGATTTGATGGAACAATTTGGATGTTTTGGTTCACAAATATTTGTGGCACGATTTTGGATTAGGTCCACTACTATACTATGGTACGAGATCCAAATCGTGGCGCGATCCAGGCAAATCGTGGCGCAATGCATAGATGATCATTGTTTTGTATTCAGATACTGCTTCTCTTTTGATTTTTCACTGGTTTCCTAGTGATCAAAGAAACAGACTAGTATTCAAATTGTATTTTAGACGCCACACGCCAAGAAGAATGACCAAACTATCAAATCAATGCATAATATTCAGAAAGTAGATGATAATCGCCTACCATTGATAGCTATAGCTCATTTCCTTTGTCAATTAGTAAGTCGCTTAATTTTGTAAGTTAGTTACTAACTGTTAAAACAATTAGTTATATCCTTCACTCATCTTTTCCTCTTAATGGTGGTATCACATTAATAAAAAAGTATTCTTGAGTTTTACTACATCAAGTTTTGTTTCATTACAATAACCTAGATAGCATAAGACATAAAGTATGGCGTCCAATAATTCTCAGTTTATGAAGTTTGAGATATATAAGTATCAATGAGAAAAAAGAAAAGGTGAGCCAGAAACGAGCATATGCATTCGAAATAAATGGTACAGAGATTTGAAGCGAGAAATATCAGCAGCCCACAATAATAATATTGGATTATCAAAAACGTCACTTTTCGATCTTGGAGAAGGGAAAACAATAGCTAAATGGTGGATACAACAGATTCAATTGACTAAAGAATATAACAAGCCTGGAACAAATGAATATATCAGCAATAAAAACTCTTTCACTTCACATAGAATTGAACAGAAATAATTGTGAAAAAATTGAGGAAAAAAATAGAATCTTGATTTATATTACTAATTTTATAAAGATTTCTTACTGGCGAGCTAAGTAGTTTTCTTCTCTGTATTTTTATTCATCAATTCACCTATAAATTGTTAGAATCATTCTTACTCGTGTGAATTTTGGTACAGCTGCCGAGAAATAATCGTATCAACATTTCATTATGTTCTAAAATGTCCCCACAATAAACATCCGTGCCAAAAATTTGTTAAATGCTAGAGGTAGGTTCTTGAAAGCTAGTTTAGAACTTATGGTAAATTAGAAAGAAAATAAAGAAAAAATGGGGAGATTACTGCATCTTACTTGTTTGGTTAATTTCTAAAAAAGAGGTACTTGACCCATTTTAACCAACTTGATGGAAGAGGAATTTTAACACACCTTTATTTGCAGTCTCATCTGCAAAAGGAGAGCATTCCTTAAAACAACGCATACAGATATGACTGAAATGTCAGATGGTAATGGATCAGAAGTCCAACATAACCATTGGAGAATCAACAAGAACCATAAAAATATTATGGCAACGTTGTTAATTCAACTGAACATTTAGTTTTACACACATAATTGAGACCATATAATATGAATACAAATACCAAAATTGATTGCTACCTCCAATAATGGTGGACATACAATAGAGACAAACTCAGCAGACAAACTTAGGTGTGCTGTCAGTTAGATACTCTTCATTAGATCATAGAGCAGATTTAAGAGTTTTTAACAACTTAAAAGTATCTAAAAGAGGAGCAACAAAAATAACCTGAAATACATAATTTTGGAGAAAAAAAAGAGGAAAAAATTGACATCCAAAAATAAAGATGGAACAGAAAAACTTTTAAGCCTTGGTCTCCTCAGCAGCGGTTTCAAAAGTCTCCCCTGGGACAAGATCTGGTACATCATCATCATCATCCTCTTGTGCTGCGGTTGCATCAGCTCCTGCTTCAGGAGCCTGCTTCTGAAATTGCTCAGCTAACTTCTTCAGATTTTCCAAGTTATCTGGCCCTACATACTTCCTCAATGGCAGGGATACCATTCACTCCAATTCTCTTCAAAGTACTTTGAAGCCTTTTGTCGTCTGTAGTAGCTGTCTTGTGGACTGCCTTCTTCCTAAAATGAACAGAAAACAAAAACATCAACAGAAAAAGAAAAAAAAATTAACCGATACATTCTTCCTATCAGACAGAAATGATACATGCACCTCCCTCCCTCAAATTAAAAATAATTATTTATACCACTAAAGAAGTCAATGACTTACACCTCAAATTATATACCATGTTCTGAAGATGCAGTCATACTCATATGTAAATGTCTTGTCACATTCCAATAGCCAATGCAAGAACGGTTTTTAAACATATAACACATTCCTCAAGGCTCAAACTCCTTCGAAACAAAGATGATGAGTGTCTGGCAATTTCATGTTTCTGTACTTAAAAAGCCATCTCCATTTAGACAATTTAATATTGTTTGCCTAAATAATGAGAAATTTTAGCTTCCCGATTATTAAGAGGCAAGGTCAACTTTAGTGAACGTGGAATCGTGAACCATAGGCTTTTGAGTATTATTTGCTGCTTTTGAATATTCTGCTCAGTTGAAAATGGAGAATCATAATTGTCAAATAACCTGAAAGCATACTTTTCATTGTCCGGGTAGACATATATGAGAGTCCATTGTAGAATCTTTTTAGTGGTCCAGTCCTGGTAGGCTGTGACTATTTTAGAATCACATGGCATGAGATGTTCCATCTCACATGAAATCTCCACCTTGTTCCACTCATTCTCAGAAAATGCACCCTCCACTTTGGATTGTAGTTCACAGGAAAGTATTTGGTCCATCTTATTGCATGTATAAAATATGTATTTACATGAGGAAGTGAGTTTATTAGTCCCATTGATGAGTACATTCAATTTGAAATTTAACACCATGTTATCAAAATGTTTTTCAGGTTCTGCAAAACACCATAGACCTACCCTGGGAAATTTTTTTTGGAACCAAAAACACACTGATGATTCATTGCTTCTAAGCTTATCCACATTTACTATCCCATAGTGAAACCTTTCTAATTTGAAACTCTCGGGATTACAGACACCGTGACTCAACTGAGGACTACACATTTCTATCACATCATTGGAGCATATATTACGAGTATACACATTAAGGAAGCACTTCCTATATTCATTGTAAACACACATGGCATTTGTAAACACTTTTGGTTTCACTTTTTCTTCGTCTTCAGATGATCGAAATCCTCTACAACCATAAGATGTTATTATCTCAAATTTGGGCAATATATAGCTTGGTAGCATAATCATCCATTGGCATCCCCTCAAGAACAAACGTTGGAGCCCAATCAGATTCCCAATTGTAAAAGGCAATTGTTTTAGGGCAGTCTGGTCTAAATAAACATCTTTTATATTCTCCATCACTCCCAACACTTCTGGGAAGCTCTCAAGGCGTAAGCAACCTCTAAGATCTAAAGTCTCTAAAGATGGCAAGTTGATGTAGGGAACCAATATTTCTAATTGGGTGCATCCTTGAGCACTTAATAACACAAGCCTCTGAAGAAACCCAACCGAGTCATGGATTTTATTTAAATTAGTGCAGTAATCAAGACATAGTGCCCCCAAATTTGGTACTCTAGATAAGCTAGGTATTTCAGTTAGGAATTTGCAGCCTTCAAAATCCAGAAAGCTCAACGTCTCAAACAACTACACAAAAATAAAAAATAAAAAAATACAGATGCGTAAAGTTTTTAAGGTTTCAACTGGACATAAACACTAGTTCAGATATAGTTTCTTGTGTGAAAAGAATACATGCCTGGTGTGATTCGAACCATTTAAGGCAACTTTCAGGCAGGTTAAGTATGACAAGATTCTTGGGATTAAAATCAGATGGTAAGGAGGATGATTGATATCCACTCCAATCAAGCACTGACAAACTATTTGGAAGAATTTGAGGACCTCTGGAAAATCGTGCGTTTCTAATTATAAGAATTTTCAAGTTCTTCATCTGCTCGAAGGCTTTTCCACACCATTTTACTTTTCTGCCTTTGCGCAAGTCGGCGATTATGACTTCAATTGCATCAGTTCCCTTTCAATTCCAAATCACAATTCGAACACAAATTAAAGGTTTAGAATCTTTCATCTATATATTTTGTTGTATTCAAAAATCTCTAAATCATAATGTCCTTTTCAGCTAGTGGTGAAAAAATTCATTAATCATTTGTAGTTGAGCATGGAAAACTAACAATCCTGTAAACAAACTAATACATCTTAAAGAAATGTATACATATAACAAAAAAAAGGGGGCTATTCTAATTTTCATACCTTGTTTTCTTCCAAAACACGAACAATGTCATCACTAAACCATAATCTACTGCGTCTTCCAGGCTCCAACGTTGATTCCTGCCTCACGATTTCTCTGCCCATGCCTTGAATCAAGTCATGCATTCTCACACAACCATTGATATCAATTTTCATGAGAGATTTGTCAATTAGCACTTGTATACCATCTTCCGCATGAAAACCATGTAAGTATAGTATTTCTTTGACGTAGCTTATTTCATAAGAATTGAAGAAACACGCTATGTCTAGAAATATACCCTTCTCATCTTCTTCCAAATCATCATAGCTAACTTTAAGAATTTCATGGATGTCTTTACGAAGGACTCGTTTATATTTAACTAATGAGGATTTCCATACACCTAAACTTTTACCAAACAAGTGCGAACCTATCACTTCCAAAGCCAAGGGAAGACCATGACAATAAGATACTAAACGTTTTGCAATATCCACATAACATGGATCAATTTTTTTATTTTTAAATGCATGCCAACTAAATAATTCGAGAGCCTTTTCACTTTTTAGTTGTTTAACCTCATATACTTTCACAATTCCATGAGTGGCTAGCAAATGCTTGTCCCTTGTAGTGACTATAACCTTGCTGCCGAAGCCGAACCAACCATGTCCTACAAATGCCTGTAACTGCTGCACTTTGTCGACATTATCAAGAATCAAAAGGACTTTCTTTCTTTGAAGCCTCCTTTTAATTATTGACATACCTCTGTAAACATCTCCTACTTTAATATCCTTCTCCCCCAATATATCAGAAAGTAGTGCTTCTTGGAGCCGTGCAAGATCATCATTAATTTCCCTCTTTCTTATGTCATCGAGAAAACACACACCTTCAAATTGATCAGCAATTAAGTTATGCACAGCACGAGCAGTTGTTGATTTGCCTATTCCGCCGATTCCATAAATGCCTACCATGTTGACTCTCTCATTCGAGTCAAGTCCAAGGAGTGATGTCACTTCTAATATTTGAGACTCCAAGCCAACAGGGTTGGTTGCTACGTGCAAAGGAATGCGGTTTATCTTTACAGAGACTTCTTCAACTATCTTTTCAATAAACTTATATTCTGATTCAGACCTGCACAATTCAGAAGTACATGTAGTTTGAAACCGAGTCATTTAATGTGCTTAATTTTTTCACTTCAAACCAAAATTAATCACATAAAATTATTAATTCTTCACTATATTTCCTTCTACTAGATTTATATGTTCACTCGTAAAGATGTTGTGCAAGATTGGACAGATGTGGGATAATAGCGGAGAAGAGATGTGTGAAATGTTGTCATGTATCATTCGAGAAAGCCTTTTTTTAGAATGAATCTGTTAGAACACAAATCTTGTTCTAAAGAAAACAGATAAATAAAGGGCACACAAGAACATAATTGATTGATTTTCAATCAATTGCGTAGACTCACTGCTATATACGGTCACAGAGTACAATATAAGTTTAAATACTACAATCGGTTAAATTATACCATGGGTCCTTTAAGTTTGAGGTTTGTAACAGATCAATCCTTTAAGTTATTTTGGTCATACATAAGTCCTTTAAGTTTGTAAATGTTTTCAATTAAGTCCTTCTATCATATCATCGTTTTGATTAACATAAGGACTAAATTGAAAACATTTACTCAACATAAAAATGAGCCATACTCAACATAATAGAATATATATATTTCCTCTACCTTCTGTGTTGGAGAACAAAACAAAAAAAAAAGGCAATTGAAAAAACAAAAAGGGATGTATTAAGGGGTGGTAAGTACCCTGGTTTGAAATGCCATCCAGAGACATTAGCAGCTTGACTCAAAGCATCTCTCCATTTCTGTACCCTATCCTTCTCATCTCCAAACCTCACCTCATGTTTTGCAAAAGCTTCAGCATAAGATCCTGTTAGGCGTCGAATTTGGGATGGATCTACATCATAAAAAACCGGCAAAAACAATCTTCCTTGAGATTTGGAGCACTCAAGGATGGTAACAAGTTCATTCAAACAAAACGTTGAAGATGCATAGTTAGGGGAGAAAATAGCAATGAAAATTCTAGATTGTTTAATGGCTTGAAGAAGAGTAGGTGTGATTTCTTCTCCTTTTTGAATTTCTTCATCATCCATAAAAGTTTGTATACCTCTTTGATGATGTAGAGAATGGTACAGATTACCAGTGAAGTTGTTTCTAGTATCAATGCCTCTAAAGCTAAGAAAGACATCATAAGTCCAATCACATGTGAAAGAAGACAGAGAAGGTAGTGTTGATTGTGACATGATAATCAATGATTACTACTAGAGTCTAAACCAATGAATTAGGAATGCAATGAAGAATCAACTTAACAACCTTTTTCTCCTATGAGTATCTGTTGAGATTAGAGAAGAAAGTTCTGCCATGAACAAGTCAGACGAGCTGCATATTTAGCTACTAGTTGACTTGACAAATCACCCACTAGTCTCCTATTCTTTCAGTGTAGTCAAATTCTAAATGTATTACCTCATTCGTTAGATTACACAATTATCATAGCTGACTAATAATTAATTTTTTTGATTAGTAACTACTTCCTCCGTTTCATAATGAGTGTCGTTTTAAAAAAAAAAAATTTGTTTCAAAATAAATGTCTTTAATTTATTTTTTCAACTTTACCCTCAATAAATACTTCAACTTTTCTCTCTCACAATTTTCAATTCAACCTTAAGTTTGTCTTTCTCTAATAAAGGAATGGTGGTTTAGTGAAAGTGTTATGTGCATTAATTATTTCTTTTCATTCCTTAATCTATATGCCAAAACGACACTCATTATGAAACGGAGAGAGTACGAAATTAAATGTTTTTTTTTTGTTTTTATGTAATAATAATGAACTGATGGCTCATCATTTTCATGGTGGTTTGAAGAGTTAAAAAGTTGATGAATATACTATAATTAGATGGGTTGTGGGGTTTGTTTATGGCTAGCCATTCATTTCCTGATAATGTGCTTGTTGAGATTACAGGCACTATCCAGCCTAATCCTAATGGCTCTACAAATGAAAAATCCCTGTGTATGCTACTCAACCAGATACGTCTTCTGATGTTATTTTTCATGCAAAGGCATTGATATGGGAGAATGCATCAGCTATGTGAATTAATCATAGTTTTAACAACGGTTGTAATAATGGTCATGTTGCAAACAAAGATTTTACAAAGCATAACGATAAAATGCAATTGATGCGGTCTCAGTCGTAATTATGTCGTGATTGCAAAGAAATCAAAAACCTTAATGCATGTGAACCTTTTTCTAAAAACATGTTCCTTATCATTCATCATTGCAATTTAGGAGCGTAAATGTGTGTTAGAATTGACCACTTGCTGTATAGGTAGTTTTGTGATCCGTGGATATAGGGTTCGGTTCCTTCAATTTGAAGGACAGTGTGAGGGACGCATATGTTTCTATTTCATGTCAATCACTGGTGATTGGGGATTCTTGAAAGCAGTTTAAATCTTGTGTTATCTTCATTTTTAATGAGGTGCTACATAAAGGGGTGGGCAAAGCCAAAAACTGTTGAACCAAACTGAACCGAACTGCTATTGAACTGAACCTCTATGTAACAATTATGAACTGATCCATACTCAAAGGAGCAGTTATTAACTGAACCTTTTTGATAAAAAAAAACCAAAACTGAACTTGAACCAAAATTGAACCAAAAACGTTGCTTTGTTCACTGTTTTCTTTGCTGAGTTCTTTTTACTGTGTTTGTTTGCTAATTTGTTCACTGTGTTTGTTAGTTTGTTTGCCAAATTGAATCAAAATTTCATATGGGTTCCAATACTTACGGTACTAAACTAAAAAACAGTGGAATGAAGATTAACAATGGAAGTTACGGTACTAAACTTACTTCCAATTAATAATATTCACAAGTATAAATTGCTGAGTTCTTATTGGCAACAAATCTCAGACAGCTATTCCACTATTGTGCAAATCTGTTATGTATAATGATTTTCGCTTTGTTGAGTTCTTATTTCTGAAATGTTTACTTATAACAGTTATGTTTTTTTACAAACAAAACAGTTCACTAGTTTAAAAACAAGTTCGGTTCAGTTCGAATTGATTCCTTATAGTTCAGTTCAGTTCACACATAGTTTTGGTGTTAAACCAAACTTTGCCCATCCCTTTGATTATCCAATTTTAGCACCAATGATATTAAAAAACTTGGAAGATAGACGAATTTTAACACAACTCTATCTGCAATCGCGCAGTCGCATCTGCAAACGGGGAGGAATCCTTCCAACAAAGCATACAGGTATGACTGAGATGTCAGATGGCAATGCATCAACATTCCAACATAACCACAGAGAATCAACATGAACAACATTCCCCTAAACATCTTAGTTTTACACACATAAGAGACCATATTTTTTTTTTTGAACAAGAAGTGAGACCATATATTATGAATACAAATACCAAAATTGATTGCTACCTCCAATAATGGTGGACATACAATAGACAAACTCAGCAGACAAACTTAGGTGTGCTGTCAGTTAGATACACTTCGTTAGATCATAGAGCAGATTTAAGAGTTTTTAACAACTTAACAGTATCTAAAAGAGGAGCAACAAAAATAACCTGAAATACATAATTTTGGAGAAAAAAAGAGGAAAAAATTGACATCCAAAAATAAAGATGGAACAGAAAAACTTTCAAGCCTTGGTCTCCTCAGCAGCGGTTTCAAAAGTCTCCCCCGGAACAAGATCTGGTACATCATCATCATCATCCTCTTGTGCTGCGGTTGCATCAGCTCCTGCTTCAGGAACCTGCTTCTGAAATTGCTCAGCTAACTTCTTCAGATTTTCCAAGTTATCTGGCCCTACATATTTCCAAAAAATAAGAACATAAGATTATAAAATACGACAAAATATAATTCAACTTCGATAAGATGTAAATCACATACCTAATTGGTGAATGATGTTGGGGAGAATATCCTGCAACTCTGCGAAAGGGAAAGTTTATTTAAGTGAAATGTCAGTTCAGCATGAAATCAGATCAAAATCGAATGGAACACTAATGTCAGGTCTCACACTCGAAATGAGGAAAACAATGAATGGTATGGTACACTGCAAATTGTACAAAAGATTGAATATTTCAATATGATACACATAAAACAATGGTTTTTATGAAGCCTACAATTTCTGAACATTGATGCAAACAAAGCTTTTGATGACTCATTCACGCATAATGTTCAAAGATGTTAACAGTGTTCTATGATAGGTTTTGCAGTTTCGTGTACCACACTAGGATATGAAGAATAAGATGTTTGATAATGTATCATTAAGTATAAGAAGAACAAGATATATATGCTTACTCTTTGTCTGCGGAGAACCGCTAACAACCCAAGTATTGGCAGCAATAGATGCTTGTACTGCAACCAATTCAAGTTTAACGGTTAGTTTACTTAGATCTTAATAATAATAATACACACACACACAATAAGTATCGTGAATTAATATTACCTTTGGGGTTTAGAAACTGAATAACTACATCATCCTTAAAGATGTTGACTTCCTCGATGGCAGGGATACCATTCACTCCAATTCTCTTCAGAGTGCTTTGAAGTCTTTTGTCGTCTGTAGTAGCTGTCTTGTGGACAGCCTTCTTCTTTCTAAAATGGGCAGAAAACAAAACATTAATAAAAAGAAACAACTTAACAGACGGAATCTTCTTATCAAAGTATCATAAAAAGAAACAACTCAACAGACGCAATCTGCTTATCAGAGTATCAGACAGAAATAATGGTTTTGCCAAACAAAAATTGGAGTTTAGGAGATACATGGATAGCCAACGTGGTAAGGTTTCATTTGATTGCAAAGATAACAATAAGGAATTGTAATCAATTTATGATTATGATTGCTAGTAGTACATTAATGGACAGTTAAAAGTAGTGTCAAATCATTTTAAGAACATAACTTCTATAAAGAAGAAAATTGTATGATATACCTTCTGACTGTACCCTTTCCACCGGTTCTAACAGAACCGGCCATCTTCATCAACTTTTCTACATTCATCTGTTTAGAAGAGAAGAATTAATAAAAATTAAGTTTCACCAGAGAAAACTAATTACATACACCTTTTTGTACAGATGAATAAATGAATGGTGACAATACAAAAGTTTAAGACACATGAGGCAAACAATGATAAGAAACTGCCAACAAAAATTTCAGGAACAAAAATGCACTGATTTTCCAAAATTAGTATAAAAAAAAAGTTCTGTTATATATGTCAAACACACATATCATCAGAATTAGTACAAGTAAATATTAACTAGTAAGAACAAAGTTAAAAACCACCAAAAATATCAATGAAATCAAATAATTAATTAAATTACATTACATTAAAAACAAAAACAAAAAACTATCACATCTATTGAATCCAAACATTTTGTACGCAATCATATGCCAGTATAAGCTCTCCTTCTCATTACTGTATTATAATTTATAAGTTTATTACATACAACCCATCAAAGAAAGAACTAAGTATCACAGTGTAAACATTCATTGTAGGAACCTATGAAGCAAGGACACTACTCGGATACACTACTCGGATTAGCTGTGTCCCACTGTCCAACACCAATACATGTGATTACACTTAAATGAGTGATTTTTTCAGATTATTAGCAGTGTCCTGTCCAGTGTCTGTGCTTCAACATTAAGCTTACACTCAGTGTGATAATTCAACTCAATCATATAAAAAAGTATAAAGGGCAATCTGCTACTAAAAATAAATCTTATTTCAGCATGCATTTAATTTGATGAAAATGCAAATTTTAAATGCCACACTTTACAATTTCAATTGGATTAATTCAGTCAAAAATCTCCATTTCCACTTTTTTTAATTTTATTATTTAATAAAAAAATTAACTTTTTTCTATCTGCAATTATTTTAACTATAAAACTATGTAGTAATTAGTAAATAAATATATAATAATCAAAATCCAACAATCTATAATCTAAATCTAGATAATACTAATAATAATAATATCACTAATGAAATCTCAAAAATGAAATCATTTCAAAATATCAAAAAAATTAAATTAAATCAACAAAAGGAAAAATGAAATCTCAAAAATGAAATTGAAATCAAGAAATCGAAACTAGAGATAAATCAAAAAAAAATCGAAACTAGGGTTCAACGAAGATTTGTATGAATTAAACACTGAATTAGAAAAACTAAACAAAGATTTGAAATTAGCGAAATGAATGAATTGAATAAAAACGGTACCTTTGATTAGGGTTAGGTTGAGAACCTTGGAACAGATTGCGAAGTGAAGAAGAGCTAAACGGTGGAAAGAGATAAGGAGTGGATTTTATACTTACGAAGAAGACTGTGTTAAAAACCCTATCACTCTTTTTGTTTTTTTTTTGTTTTTTTGGTTATACATTGTTTTGGGTTTAGTGTTATGACCCGTTTATTTATAGCCCAAATACTTGTAAGCTTGGGGATGTGTTAATTACACCTCCTTTTTTTTTATACACTTCAATCTCCCTTTTCTAGGAATAGATCATAAATTTAAGTGTTAAATTCACTTTTACCCCTTGTGGTTTGAGAAAATCATTTGATGGATTTAAGTGTTAATCGTTCAATCATGTTGTGCTCGTGATATGTTTTGGTTTATGACTACAATGGTTTTGCGCTGCAAGAGGTAATCAATTGATACCTTATCATGACCATTCGTAAGGATCCACAAATGAGAAGTTTAAAATTATTTATTTGCTGCGCTTACTCATTATTTTGTATGCAAATTCCCTTCATCCAACAAAAGTGCAACGTCTAACAGGGTGATTTTCGTCATCAAGAATATTCTACAAAAGTCTGAACTTTTAAAAATAATGATAACAAGGTCGGTAGAGCTCTCCAAACTTAAGTCAATTTCGAGCCAAGATAAGCAATTAAATCTGAAGTCTTTGTGAACTTCGTGGCTAAGATACACATATATCTAGCACATATTAATGGATCATCCAACAACAATGGGAGCAAAGAATGATAGATATTGGAAGGACCCGGAAGCCTATATATACATAAAATCCTAGTTTAACTTCAAAACAAAACAAAAATCAAATCTTCTACGAATTTGTGACATTAGGACCATAATCAAAGAGAGAAATGCAAATTTTACATATCCAAGTCAACAACAATTCTAAAAAAAAATAAAAATTAAATCGTCGTTAATCAAATCAAAGACGAGTATCATTGAAAAGGATAACTATTAGACTTCTACCTCACCTCTAAACCACAATTTTATGGGGCTAGATGAACCACATGAGTATGACATCCCATCTCATGTAGTTTTATATCAAAACAAATTTTCATGAAGAAGTTCGAAAACATCAACATCAATTAGGTTCCCTAGGGTGAAAGCACCATATCGTATAAACTGTCAAAACTGAAAAATATGAAAGCAACAAGCCAACTCAAATTCATAGTCTTCTAGATTTTACACGCACCTGGTGTCTCATAAATAGAATTTCACAAAACTAATAAATATGATGTGGGTAAAGGAACTCAAAGACTAACTCACAAACAAGATACTTCCTAACAACGTGGAAAAGACTCAGAAACTCAAGTGAGATGTAACACACTACACCTTCATTGCTAATAAATTGTACAAGAAAATGATTCTTCAAACCGTTGTTGGGGTGCCTTGAAGAACAAGTAGCATAATACATAATTCGGGAAATACAACAAGAAATATGTGGTAATCACTGGAAAAAAGGACCTTAGCCTATAAGGTCCTAAAATATGGGTAATATTTTTTTTTGAAGAAGCTAAATTAGCCCACATAAATTGACACTAGAGGAAATCGAACCTGAGACCTCAAGCAGGAGCATTCATTACAGTCAGATTGCAACGATGTTGTCTAGAAATATGATAAATGACAAATATTTGCTAATGAGTCGAACCGACCATATTGAGGCACTTCATCCAGATTGTTAAATCATGACCCTTCAATACATGGGGGCGCGATATCCTTGTGCCCTTTCCATTATTGTTGGGTTAGCTAAAATTTATTGTTGTTAGCATATATTATTTCTCTAAAAGGATAGAAGTTGAGCCTCTATCCATCATCCTAGTCGAAAGGATGTGGAAGTTCATATGGAAAAAATGTCATCCGTCAACACAGACTCCCTCATACGATCATAGTCAAGCAAAAAATTACATGATTTTTGCAATGATCTCAAGATCAAATTGAAGTTTGCCTCAGTTGAACACCCTCAGACATATGGGTGACTGGAATCAGCGAACAAAGTAATCTTTAACAGGTTACGAAAGTGACTTGATCAAGAGAAAGGAGAATGAGTTGAAGAGATGACATCATTCCTACACATGAATCACCATCCAAGCTTGCCTACTACTAGTGGACTTAACAACAATGTCATTCCAAATTGGTCTGTCTGAAGAGTCCATTTTAAAAAAAAGCAAGCGTATAAACCTTGATTTGCTCAACTAAGTCAATGAGCTAGCGCACAAAACTGAACATACTGTCAAACTTAGGTTTGCAAACAAGTTCAACACAAAGGTTAAACGTCGAAGTTTTAGGTAAGGAAACTTGGCCTTATGATTAATGATGTGAGGAAATATCAACATCATGGAAAATTAGCAAAAAGCTAGGTGTCAAGGAGTTCGGGGGCATAAGAGAAACAATAAACCAATGTTTCATGACTACAAGAGAGACGTCACATCTTCATCTAAACTTTAAGACATTAAGTATATGTGTCACCTCTCTTATATATCTAACATTTTATTTATTCATAAACATTATGAAATTTAATTACATACATTTAAAACCAACAATCTTTGCCTCAAGTCTGAATTCTCACCTCCTAATCTATACATTTAAGATTAACTCATATTGGACAAAGAAGCTTATCAACTAAAAACATACTGTAGTTGAAAACATTTATTCATGTAATGTTACGTCTTATTTCAATTGACATCTCTTTTTCCATTTTTATCACTAGTGGAGTCTTTATACTTTTTTGAGGGAAGTGGAGTCTTTATACAACATGTCATGCTTTTTATGACAAATATATCCTTAACCATGAATCTTATACCACTTTAATTTAATATCCCTAACACATTAAATATCACATGTGTGATCCCAAATTCATAACAACCTCTTCACACAATATCACATGCTTTTTAGAAAGATTATCCAAAATCCCACTAAATAAAATTAAAAAAAAGAATATCTGATTGAACTTCAAGAAAAAAGAAAGAAAATTAACAGAAAATTCATACAAGATAACTTTGAAGAGAACAAGAGGACATTCTATAAATAAGTTACCATTCTTCCAAACTTAACAATCTCATTCGAATCCTCTCACCAATAAGTTTCATTTGATTTCTATCTACCAATGCTTAACATTCATTTCAAAAGTAATATATTAACAAAAGATATTTATTTTTTCTTTTTTGGTTGTTTTTTTACCAAACAAAGAAAAAAGTCACTTTTTGAAAAACTCTTTTGTAGAAGTCCTAACTCAACTGACAAATGTCAAAATTGTAAGGACGAACGTCGTGACCTGGGTTCGAACCCGGAACCTCACAGTTTATGAAGCTCCGATACTTCAAAATAGATGACGTACCGTATCCCCTACGTATCCTGCACCGATACCTGCCTGATACTTCCCGATACGTATCAGAAGAGTATCCAAAAATTAAATTTTATTTTTCTAAAAAATAATTATCCGATACTTCCGAATACGTATCAGGAGAGTATATGATAATTATCACCTATACCTGCCCCGATATTTCCCAATTAATGTTAGCTAAAATAACTTAACTCTTGAGTACTGATGTGTTCTTTTTTGGATATAGTGCTTCTTTTTTAGATTGATATAGTATAACACTAACAATGTTCCTTTTGGATATAATATAACACTAATGATGCTCTTTTTGTGATATATTGTGTATGTAATTGACTAATCATCACTCTCTTAATCGTCAATATTATTTATAATTATGTTGATGTGCTACGAGCCTATAACTGGTTTCTTTTGTTTGTTAATATATTTGCATATTAAAAAAATAATTATAATTATATTATACACTTAATTATATAATTTTTTTATTAACCTATCTCAGCGGTATCGTATCCCTATATGGGGTTCACAGCTTAATGTTATACAGGAGTTTAAGTTCAATGACTTGACACTTCAACTAACGAAAAAAAGAAGAAGAGAATGTTATAAAATGAAACATAGCCACCAACAACACTATCATGAACAAACTGTTGTACAACGAGAGAGAGAGAGAGAAAGTACACACAGCTGAGCTATGTCAACTGCTATCAATGCTTCCACTTCTGCTCCAGCACAAAGGTACATTAATAACTATAGAATATATTCAGTTCACAACATTACTTTGTTTTTCAGTCTTATTCTGAGTTTTGAATCTATTTCATACATGCAAATTCTTATCAAGACTTTTTTAGGTATAGTTTGAGCTTCTGTTTTTATTTATTTATTTATTTATTTTCTTAAGAAAATATCTCATCAGATTTTTTGTCAGCTTTTGACATGATATCTGTGTGTTGACCAAGTTTGTCTGTTTAATTATTAGTGATTTTAACAAATAAAAGACACAAAAAGAGATCTGCTGAGGTTATTTGAATTCTTCAAGTTGTTGACTTTATGGTTATATTTTTACAAATTGAATTGATCTTGTTTGAATTTGAACCTCTTTTTTTTTCTTCTTAACAGCAATATATAAAACAAATATTGTTTGAACTTATTTGACTTATTTTTCTTAACAGCAATATATAACATAAAACAAATATTTTTTTTAGAAATTGATCAGATATTCATTCTTCTCTCAATGCTAGTTTAGTCTTTAGATCTAAATTAATGTTTATTGGGTTCAAATTGTTTTATGATTGTTTTCATTTAGAGTATGTTTGGGTGGAAGGTTTAGAAGGACTATAGCGTATGTTTGGTTCCACTTCGGGTCAAAATTGATTGTGGAGGTGTAGAATTGATTCTGACATTTTTGGTTTGTGTCAATTAGAATTGAAGGTTTCCAAACACAAACCACCTTTAGTCAGAATTACTTTTAACCAAAATCAATTCTTCCCACCGCACAACCAAACACACTTATGTCTATATTTTGGTATATATTCGAGATTCGAAAAAATTGAAAGAATAATATTATAGATGATTATATAACATTTTAAGGGCAATTAATTTATTTTAAAACATTGTTAACTTTTTTAATTTTACTTTTCAAAAGAAAAACACTTCTTTAATTTATAAAAGAGAAAAAATGTTATTTCCAACCTTAGCCTTGTGTTCTTGGCTCTCTCATTTCCCCCTAAATTATGTGATTCCAATGAATTTCAGATTTACCATTTCTGAGCCAAAATTCAAATTCCTTCATAATGAGTTTGGTTATATAATTTGAGGATTTCGGCTGATTTCTCAGCCATGTTTTTTGGACACTAGAAATTTACAGTACTTGTTAAGAATGTTAGTTTGTTGCCCTGCTGTGCTGGTTTAATAATTGAAGATAATAAAATCGAACGTAAGAGAGAGCAAAAGTAAATAGATATTGAAAAATTAAGTTTAACTTTTCATAATAAGACGGCGAAGAGTCAATGAGGTTATATCTTTGTATTCTTCAACCGAGAAATAGGGCCGATCCAACATATTTGTAGGTCTAAAGCAAACCATAGTTTAAATCTGGTGTAGGACTTTCACAGTGCAATTTTTATGTTTTCACAAGTTTTCTTGTATTTTAGATGAGCTTGGCATGAAAAAAATTATGGTATGATGCTACCAGTCATCCTTAGGATCTGGATGTTTTGATCATAATAAAATGAGACAATTGATAATGTAGGTAGGTGCTGAATCTGCTGATCCTGCACCAACATATAAAAACTGTCATGCTTGTATGATGTATTGTTTGAATGATTAATGACATTTGAAAGCAAAGACTAAAGAATTATTAATCGTTCTTGTTATTTTGATATATGCTAAGTTCGTCTGTACAAGAAATTGAAGCTAGGTAGATAAAATCGGTTGTACATTTTATTGCTTGCCCTATAATTTTGAAAAGCTAATATTTGGTTATTAAGTTATGTATTTATCAGATATGGTTTTGAGTTTTATATCTAATTTGCTACTAATATCTGAGGTTTCTTCAACCTTCAAATCCTCCACCGGTCTCAAAGTTCAAAACGCATAATTTAATGAAGGTTGAATCGATCGGGAGTATCTAAGTTTAGACTATGACTGAAACAATCCTTAGCTAGAACTTACTTACCTTTGACCAATTCAGGATTAACAGGGTACCTTTCCCATGGGAACTAGAGGGTTACGACAAAAAATTATGGGAAAACACTGTCTTTTACAAGTGAAAAAGATCTAGAAATATTTAGCTGTTTTCTTTCCATTTCACTGATTTCTGAATTTTAGATTCTGGTTTTGGTCATGTTGTGACACAATCACACATTCTATAATATAATGTTTTCTTTAACTTTTCAATTATTGTTAACCACTCTCAGTGTCTCAATCATTTGACTCAAAGTTCTCTGCTATCTATCTCCCTCAGGTTATTAGGTAAAGTCGCTGTGGTAACTGGTGGAGCCTCCGGAATTGGAGAAAGCATCGTTCGCCTATTCCATACCCATGGTGCTAAAGTTTGTATAGCCGATGTCCAAGACGACCTTGGACAGAAGCTCTTTGATTCCTTAAGTGATACGGAAAATGTTTCTTTCGTCCATTGTGATGTCGCGGTAGAGGCTGATGTCTCCACTGCAGTATCCATCGCCGTCGCTAAATTCGGCACTCTAGACATCATGGTCAACAATGCCGGAATTTCTGGAGCACCTTGTCCTGATATCCGCAATGTGGACATGGCCGAATTCGACAAAGTATTTAACATAAATGTAAAGGGAGTTTTCCATGGAATGAAACATGCTGCTCACTTTTTGATCCCAAAGAAGAGTGGCTCAATAATTTCTATATCAAGTGTAGCAAGTTCCTTAGGAGGGTTAGGACCGCATGGATACACAGGTTCCAAGCATGCTGTGTGGGGATTAACAAAGAATGTTGCAGCTGAACTGGGGAACCACGGAATAAGAGTGAATTGTGTGTCACCTTATTGTGTCGCAACAGGTTTGGCTTTGGCTCATTTGCCTGAGGACGAGAGAACCGAGGATGCCATGGCCGGTTTTCGTTCTTTCGTCGGGAAAAACGCGAACTTGCAGGGCGTAGAGTTAACTGCTGACGATGTGGCTAATGCCGTGCTCTTCCTTGCAAGTGATGATGCAAAGTATATAAGTGGAGAGAATCTGATGGTTGATGGAGGATTCACTAGAACTAATCACTCACTCAAAGTTTTTAGATGATGATTATTTGTTTTTAATTTACTTAAGCAGGGTTTAGAACATTGGAAACACAGAATGTCTAATGATAGATTTTCAAATAACAAAACCACTATAGCTTGTCTATGAAGTGATTAAGTAATAATGTGAATTTTTCTCTGTATTGATTAAAAAAGTATCTACCCTTGAGAAAATTTGTCTCTATCAGCTTAGGCAATTGCAAATTTACATCATATTATGATTCAAAATAAAAATACATCATATTGTCCAATCTTGTGTGATTAACCATGGAAAGGAGCACATATTTCAACTTTATTGTCACCATATTCTTTATGAGTTTAAAAGTGGTGGTTTGTCGGTTCAAAGCAACTTTACACAGACAACATATGTTCATATGTGGGAGAAAGAAGTTACATTACATCAGTTTTTTTTTTAATCTGATGTGGCAATTCTAAGTGTTTTCATTGGTTGTCTATGCAAAGTTGCTTTGAACTGACAATCCACCACCTTTAAACTCATTATTTATACTACGTACAATTTTTTAGTCTAATACTAGCACCCTTGTCAAGAAGCAATCAATATCTCTGAGACAGGGAACAATCTGAACAAGAAAATGCAAATGCCACTTGTTTGGATATACAAGACAATTTAAACGAATCTCTAAATAACTTCATTAACTTCCTGGTCACAGCTGCTATAACCAACCTCAGATGTTGATGAAGTAGACAAATAACACAAGAAAGGATGGTTGTACAATAACAATAGAGAAAAGTATTGTGATATCTTTAAAATTTCTGTAATCATTTACACAAGTTCTTCTAAAACTTGCCTAACTATGATGGAGATTACATTCACTATTGTGATATCTGGCGTAGATCGAAAAGTATATCGCGTAGTTACTGCGTGGAATTTGTTTATTGGTTGGAAATGAGTAAGTTAAAAGAAATAACTAGGCCACTGGGATATATTACTCAATTTACTCTTTTCAACAATGTTAACACAAGCAACAGACATGTCGAAAAATTATTTTCAGAATCAGGTTGCGAAGGTGAAGGTAAAAAGCTATTTGCAATAGCAAATTTTACCTTGTTTTGCCTTTTGGAATCACAAACAAGAAAAGCACACATTGTTGGAAACTTGGAATTAAATGTTTGGTAAGATATGCTATTATCAGTTCTAAATTCTATACAGCACACAACTATTCAAAATTCTAATTATCATGAATAGCCAATCACAGAACTCATACAAAATTTATTCTTGACCCATGTGCATAATAGTCTTAAAATAGCAAAAACCATTTTGTAATTTTACCAAGCTTTACAAAGTTCACAAAATGCTTAACTAAATCATATATGCTTCTCTTCACTTTACTTTGAAGAAGTGCAAACATAGTTTCCACTCACTAACTAAAACACCAATGAAATATTCAAGGCATATAAATTTCACTCCAATTGTGTCGTACCATAATACATGCCTTGCATTTATAGTTTTGTTTGGCATATTTGTGCTCTAAAATATAACAGGTACAATCTTCAGGATAACACTAGATCATGTCACATAGACAGAGGCCAAGTTTGAAAACTTAGGGGAAACTAAGCATCAACTTAGATGGCTTGTAAAGGCGAAATGTGTAAATTACATCATGTAAACAAAGCAAAAGACCATTTCATTTACTCAAATAGAAAATTACACACCCAAACAAATTGAAAGCGAATGGCTATACTGTCCAGTAATTGGTTTGGGGACACAAAGGAAAAGTTTTGGCCGTGTATGGTTCAATTTCTCTGTCCAGAAAACAAAGACAATATTACAATGCTAAAGGTTTCACAGATACACAAAAGAAAAACAACTGAAGATGGCTAGATTTTACACATTGAAGTGAATGAAGTATAGAATCAACAATCTGGATTCTCTATTGCGGCATCATCAACGGAAGCGAGCATTAGCTGTGGTTGAAAAGCTCTTCTTTCTTGAGCAGCCTTTTTGCGTTCACGCCTCATCCTGAAATACTCTATCTTCCTTAATCTATAGCTATCGGGGTTCGGAACTGGTTCTTCTCGTGGGTAAACACTGATCTGTAATATTATTACAACTTTATTAGCTAGTTAATATGTACTGTAGGATTACAGGTCATATACAGCAAGCAGTGAAATACTATTTATTACCTTTTTCTTGTCAGGTCCATATTTCTCAAACTTTACAACTCCATCAATTAGGGAGAAAATGGTATGGTCCTTACCAATCCCTACATTCTTTCCTGCATGAAACTTCAAGTTTGCAAAGAAAAATAATTAGAACTTAAAGCAGGTCTCATGATAGAAAAATATGATATCATTTGATACATGTACACAACATCCGGCGGAAAAAACTTGGGTTCTTACAGTTAGCAAAAAGGTAACAGAATAAAGTTTCTTCAGTATCTAAAATAACTGGTATGACAAAAGCATAGGTTACCTATAGACTGTACCTATAACACCATCATTACTTCCTAATAAATTTGTTCATTCTCAATATAGAACGACAATCAGGAAATTTTTCCAGTCAGCAAAATGTGCATGAATGTTACAGGATAGTCAATAGCTTATAGCTTTACTATTCTGAGTAACAATCAAAATATTCAGTAGCAATTTCATATCGTCAATTACACAATGCAGCTCAACTATTCAAAGGAGGTTATTCATTCTTAGTTCTCTTTATACGGCTTTCTAGCCCATACATAGGCAAGTAGACATTTTTCATCCATTCTTATTCTTACTGACCTTGCATGCTGAGGAAACAGTATGGAAAAATTGCACTGTAAGTTTGTACAAATAACAACTTCATATATGAATCAAAATTCGTTTTTGTATCTCACTTTTTCAAAGTTCTCTCATTTAACCTATTCATAAACATAACATCAATAAACTTACAAATACATTTCTATAAGGGAATCATTATAAATATTTTCAATGAGAAGTTCAGGTAAACCAAGAGCAAATCCAAATCAAAGTTATCAATTCCGGATAGCGGCACGTAGTGCCAGGCCTAAAAAACGCCATAGTCGGATAGCACATTGCGATATGACTGATTTGATTTTTTCTATACATATTAAATCATAAATACTATATATATAATGCTAAAAAATCAAAATAATACTCCATATTCTTGAACAAAACATAGAAGTAAATACCAAATAAGTCAAGAAAACGAATATGTTTGAAGCTTAAAATAACTAAACAATAAAATATAAATTTTAAAAATTGGCTAATTAAACAAGTTTTTTATCTTCTTTCTAAAGCATTTAGTTGCTGTCGCATCTGTGAAATGATACTGCAGCTATAGCAAACTGCTTCGCTACGTAATCCAACAGAGGCCATTGGCACTTCCACTCCCCTATAATAGCTGCACTACAGCGCACTATTAGTAAAACTAAACTGTCTGTGTCAAATTTTTATTCCCAGGCGGCAGAGTTCAAGGCAAACAGGCTATAGCTACTTCAGAGAGACTCACTCCACAACAGTGCAAAAATTCTAAGCCTCCATTCACTACTGAAAACTCACACCAGAAGGTCACATTAAACCACAAACTTCCACTCCTACATTCTTTCTTAATCAATTAAATTTTGAAACGCCATTCAAAATAAAGAATTTATTTTTTAAACATATATTCTTAATTAATAATTTCAATTTAAAGGGAAAGTACCGTCAGTGTAAACCAATGATAATTCAGTGTATATTTGGTTTCAAATTTGGAGGAGCCAAAATTGATTATAGGGGTGTACAATTGATTTTAAGTTTTTAACATTGATATTTTGACTCACATTTTATTGTTCAACACTTCAACTCACTTTTTACATGAATGTATCGAAAAATAAACCACTTTCTTTACCTTCATCTCATTTTTAGCGAAAATCAATTTTATAAAAGAATTAATTCAAAATCAATTTTTGTTACCGCAGAACCAAAGACACACTCAGATGAGTTTTGTTATGTCATTTCACTCTAGTAACCCTATCTCAAAATTACTGAACACAAACTACACACAATTTTATTTTCATTTTTCAATGCAGGAGCAGTAGCACCGGCATCTGATTAAAGGCGTGTCTGGTGTTTGACACAAAGAGTCGGACTTACTGACATTGACGCGATTACACCGAATTAAGTCATTTTTCAAATGTCAGTGTATAATATCATGCTTCATAGTTCCTAATAACAAAAAAACTCATGCTTCATAGTTCCTAATTACAAAAAAACATGCCATAATTTCACATATTCATATAAAATTCATGATAATTAATTGACATAACACATATATTTCTTACTAATTGAGAAAGCAAGAGAGGAGAGTTACCTTGGTTCCACGCTGACGAACGATAATGGAACCAGGTTTAGCGACCTGGTCACCATAAACTTTAACACCGAGACGCCTTCCGGCCGAGTCACGGCCATTCTTGGTACTTCCTGCTCCCTTCTTGTGAGCATTACGGATTATCAGTGCTGAGCGATGATGAATTCGAGGGAGAGTTACTGAAGGAGTCATACGAAGAGTGGTAGAACCAGATAAAAAGGAAGATGAAGAAAATGAAGAAGAAGAAGAGGGAGAAGAGAGAGAAAGTGATTTGAATGCTGTTGCTATGTTGAAACCCATGCATACGGCCATGGTGGAAACTGCTGGGTTGTTTGAAGAAGTGAGAGATAAGACTCAATGAAGGGAGGAGGTGGATAAGGGGAAAAGTGGGAATTTTGGAATTTAATTGTTTTTTTTCTTCAATATTATTGTATATTAAATTATTGACATTACATTATATATACACTATTGAGTTGGAACATTAAACATGAATTTAAAACAATTAGATTACTTGATAAAAAAAAAATTAATTTTTATTTTATTTTTGCAAAAATTAATTGAATTAAGAATACACTTGGTATAGTATTTTGAGTAAGGAAATTATTGTGATTATCACTAAATTTAACATTCTTTCTCTTAAAATGATTTGTTAACATGTGGTTGAATCGGTCATTTTAAACACCATCTGTGGTTGAAATGGAAGAACATTAATACTATTTTCTTTAAGATGGGTGCAATTAAAGATTGTAGATCTTTCATTATTCTTACCAATTAACCATATGTGGAAGATTTTAGTTCGACATTAGAATTAAGAATTTGATTTGCTAATGTAGTTTTGACTTATGAAACTTGTATGTTTATTGATAGCTTGTATTTGACCCGTTGATTGACCAAATTAAAACTAGATCCAAATTAAAACTAGATTGTCATGGTGGACGAATAAATACTTGTCTTTTGAAGGACACATCATTCTGATGAATTCAATTTAGGAGGATAAAAGAATTCAATTTAGCGTTATTAGATAAATGGTATTGGAGGATGCATGTAGATAGCAGAGGGTTGTGGTACGAAGTCTTAGTAACCCGTTATGGTGAATTTTTGGGGTAACTTTTGGAGGGGGCAGGGATAGTTATGCGTGGTGGAGAGATGTACGAAAGATTTGTGAACGGATTAAGATGGAAGTCGGAATTTGGTTCAATGATAATCTAAGGAGGGTAGTCGGTGATAGCGTTAATACCTTTTTGGTTGGACACGTGGGTGTGGGTGGCCCTTTAGTATGAGATTTAGTCGGTTATCTTAGTTGTCTGACGACATGTTGACGACAATGGCAGATATGTGTTAGTTGGGTTGGGGGTGAGGGGGAGAAGTTTGGAAGTGGAGGCGGAGATTGTTTGCATGAGAGGAAGATTTGGTTGGGGAGTGTTGTGCTTTGATTCACAATATTGTTTTTCAGGTTGCGGTGATCAACAAGTGATAACGACTTCTTGATCTTGTTAAAGGGTATTCAGTCAACCGTGCTTATCATTTTCTTGTAACTTTTGAGCCCTCGATTGAACTTTTTGAGACGGTTAACATATGACATAAGGAGGTTCTTTTGAAGATCTCGGCTTTTGTGTGGTTTCTTTTACGTAATCGGCTTATGTGACACCCTTATCACAAAGAATAATATACTTAATATTTATACAATTTAATTCACTTAAAACTGTTAAAATTATTGATTTTCAATTTTTTTTTGAGACGAGGACATCCCAATAAATACAATTCATATATAATTATTTGAAAAAACTAGCTCTACGACTAACATTTAAAAATTACAAAGGTTTTACAAATTTGACTACAAGTACTGTGCTTAAATAGGAATTTAATCCCAACCTGATGCCACCTATCAGAGCGAACCATTTTCTCAAAATAATAGAAGAACACAATACATGTCTTCTTAAAAGGCATGCACTTGACTCCAAGACTCATAACCTATAGAATTGCGATTTCGCAACCGCAGAGTCAAGCCAACAAACACAAACAACGAAGGGGTGACTTTCGAGAACACATATTAGCATAAAATAAATAAGAAGAACACGTGAGAAGTTAAGTCAAAATCGTATCACATCACAAACATAATATTCACAACTTTAAGAATATACTACATCAACCAACTTCACTTTAATCAAGAAAAGAATCAAAATATTCACAGACATAATGTTACAATTCAATCCAAGATAGTCACAACAGAGATAGTCACAAAAAATAATCAAGGTAGTCAAGGACATATTCTCACAAGGTAATCAAAACATTCATAGTGGAACAGTTGAAATTCTAACGGTGATAAACATAATCACAAATGACATTCAAGACAGTTAATAGCATACTCTCATAAGATAATCTACATCATTCTAAACTTTCACCAATCATAAGTATAAATGTACATGCAATACACTCCATCTTTTCACTATTAATGCATACGGTATCAATTTAGTTACCAATTTTATATCTCAGAGTTATGTTACTAAACAATACACTCACCAATACTCCTAACTCCAATCTATATGATGCATGAGAAGTCAAAACACTGGTAAATGCAATTAATCTCCACCAACAATTCATACTTTGAACTATATTTATCTCACCAATAGCAAAACATAATAATAATAATAATAATAATAATAATAATAATAATAATAATAATAATAATAATAATAATAATAATAATAA
>Ga0315914_1002526_pt1 | contig 28004 bp, 12 predicted proteins | sample MpolenodulesMG_FD_203920 | JGI IMG/M metagenome (GOLD analysis project Ga0315914, IMG submission 203920) | Medicago polymorpha root nodule microbial communities from Los Angeles, California, United States - elongated nodules | ecosystem: Host-associated > Plants > Roots > Nodule | place: USA...
CTTTCAACGACTCTCTCTTTTAAAAGGGATTAAATTTTGGAGGCTTCTCACATTTAACCATCACTTATATATTTCTCTTATATTATTTGATTTTATGATTTTATTAAGGGTCTTGTTAACGAGTGTTCCGGGACACTCTTTAAGGATATTATATTAAGTAATTATTGTTTTAAAATGTAAAAGTTTTCAATTTATAATGCTTTGATTACACAAACTTTTATAAAAAGTTACTATTTAAGGTCATTAACCAATGCCCGGGGGCACTGGTTAACATTTCCCTTTTATTAATACTACTAAAATAAAGCAAAACTCTTATTCGTTCGAACCAATTCCATTTTGACGAGTTTATTTTCACTTTGACTAGATTTAAGTTTTTTTCGATTTCAAAACTCGGATATATGACACAGGTTACATGGACATATATGCTTACCCCGAACTCGTACCCAAATTCATCAGAATTATAGAGAATTACTTTATTACCACTTTATTCCTCTTTTTATATAAAAATAAGGGTTAATATGTCTTTACTCCTCTGTAAAAAAAAAGTTTAGATTCCAACCCTATAATCAGATATCCACAGTCAACATGCCACTCAGCTCGCCACGTCAGCAATTATGCACAGTCACATGAGTCAGGGGCTAAAATTAAAGAATCTTATTTTACAGGGTTGGAATCTAAACTTTTTTTTTTACAGAGGGATGAACTGGAACTCGCTCAAATTACAGGGGGGGTCAAGGGATACATATCATATGTATTATATTTTTATTTTATTTTTATAAATGAAAAAAATGTATCCTAAGTTATATATACAGGTGAAAAACGTGTATCCCATATTTTATTTGTGTAAATTTGCTAACCTAGACCAACCTAAGAATTATTAAGGACCAAGTTAACAATAATATATATTTTTATTTAGATAAAAAAATGGTTCATATTCTACTAACGATGTCTGAAAATTGAAGTCCAACAAATTTCTTTGATAGTCTTTCATTAAACCAATAATGATCACCTTAATATTACGTGTTTAAGGGTCATTTTCCAAAATTTAAAATTAATTTCTATTTACATTATTTATATATAAAAGAAACAAATCTTTCTTATATGATTTTAGGCATAACTAATTCCCTGTTTAAATTTTTTTTTTAAAAAAAACTTACTTATTTGATTTTGAGTGTAACCAATTCCCTAAAAAAAAATAGGCATAATATAAGCCATCGATATATTCCAATGTTTAAAACTATGGAGCTATTGATAATGTCTACCAACAATATATTCCAAAATTTAAAAATAATTTCATTCCAATTTGCATAATATAACTCACGAATAACTTCCTTCAAAAAAAGAAGTCACGTATAACTATAGAGCTATGGATAATTACGGCTATCATCACAATTTATAAGTTGATTTGTTATTGTTTAAACTCATATAAATTTTAGTAGTTGTAGGATTCCAACGAAGTCAATCATGAAAACGATCCCAATATTTCTTTTTTTTAGTTGATCCCAATATTTCCTAATCAGCTCATAGTCACGAAGAATTTGCTTAATAGTTCCATCTTGATCTCACCTTGAGTTATGACTATCTTTTACTCAAAGTATGAGTTTGTCGATAGAAATTTGAACATCAATTCCCCTATAGATATAACTATGAAGTTTCTTTACGAGGGTTAATTTTAAGTTTGAGAAATGATAACAAACGGCGCACTTTTTAAGAAGTTTATTTTGATAATTGTGATTGAAATTTGAATCTTTTAAAAAAAAAAATTACATAAAATTTATTAATTGTTTATTTTTTCAATCAGTTTTTCGAACCCTTTAAAATTTTTAACGTTGATATTCTTAATTTTTTTTTTGATGGGCTTAATTTTTTTTTTTAGCAGCAGTGATTAATCAATAATCCATTAGAGTATGCCCAATTATTTATGCGAAAAGGGTACATTGTCCCATATTATTTTTGCAACGAAGGACTAGATATTTGCCATGGAGCACCGAACACATGCAAGAATATTGTCATTCATACGACGTGAGCAGAGGAGTAGCTTCAACTCAAATTCTAATGTTTATCTAAATTATATCAAACTATCACAACTTAATAATAATATTATCTTGAGTCCTTAAAAAAAAAAAAGTATTTTGAGTAAGTTACACTCACCTCTCTTGATGTTTTAAAAAAAAGCACCAACACACTATTAGACACTACCCTCCCTTAAATTTTATCTAAAGTGACAAACTCACCTCTTTAAATTAACAGAGAGTTAGATTAACGATAGTTGCTTTTTCATTTTGATTCACCTCCGAGCTTCAATCATTGTCTTTCTCTCCTACCATTTCTTTCATTCTCCGTTAATCCAAAGGGGCGTGTTTGTCACTTTGGATAAAATTTAAGGGAGATTTTAGTGTTTAATTGAAAATTAGAGGGGATGTGGTGCTTTTTAAGAAAGGGAAATGTTAACGAGTGTCTCTCGAACACTCTTTAAGACATTTAAAAGATATTACCTATGTCCCTAATTATAAGACCTTTTTGATAATATTTTTGTCTCTTTTTATAATATCCTTTTGCTATTTCCCACATTAATTATTTCTTTACCTACATACCCTTATTTATTATACATCTTTTTCTTCAATCAGCAATAAATAACATGTTGAAAACATAAATTAACTCTCTTTATAAAAGGCTAATATTGTAAAAACAATAGTGATTACAAACAACTTTAATGTAAATATCAACTTTCTTAATTCACGTGATTTTTGCAAAAGGGTTTTATATATAGGGACGGAGATAATAACTTTTTTTGAAAATTAATGTAATCAATGCATTGGAAATTGAAATTTTTAACTTTTTTTATGGAATATTTTTTTCTTTTGGAATGCTTAAAGAGTATCTCAGAGGCAGTCGTTAATAAGACCTTTTAAGAAAACCTCAAGGGATGTAAGTGTAATTTTCCCTATTATTTTATTACTCCATCAGTTTCTATGTATAAGCAAAATTGACTGTTTAAGTTCATTCAATTAATTATGTATGGCGTCTATAATATGAACCACATATATCATTAATTGAATGAATCTAAAAAATCAATTTTGCTTATATTTAAAAACGGAGGGAGTACAACTTTTTCTCGTAAAAAGCCAAAAATAAATCGTATAAAAGTGCTACAAGATGTCTCATAAACATTTATAGTCAATGGGAAAAAGTAATATTTGAAAAATAAATGAGCAACTTTACAAGTTTTTATATACCTTTATAAATTGTTTTACAAATAGTGAAATACACATTTACTCCTTAAAAAAAAAGTTAGATACACGTTTAAATTATTAAACTTTTTTCAAAGGTATAATAATATTGTACCAATAATATATGAATTTCTAGATGGGTTGAGCAAGCTACTCATATCAGATTCACGAGAAAGAAAATTATCATTCAAACCAAAATTATGACTTTAGTTATGGTGAAAATAAGTTGTAAGATTGTGGTGATTGTGATTATAGCAGCAATACTAATGGTTGAGATGTCCATAACATTAACATTCATTCCATCCTCATCAATGGTGCAACATCGGTATCTATTGTTCAAGTGATTTTCAAAGACTCTCTTATAAAGAGATAAAGATATGATTATTTATCTTTATGTTATAAATAACCAAGGATAACATTGATAAAACACATATTAATTAATGTTAATTGAACTTTAAAAAGACAATAAATAAGTTTATTTTCCTTCAAATGCAACAATTAAAACTGGAGGGATGGAGTAGAACATTAACAATTGTTTATATCATACACACTCGATCCATATCATTAACAATAACCAAACAAGGACACAAATGGAATGAGATATATATATGAGAAGAACTCCTAAGATACTCTAAATATTCGAAGATACAAAATAACATTACGAAGAGTTGCAAAATAAGTCACTCTTGTCGATGCAAAAGCAAAATAATATTTTTGAATGATTAACTTAGCTTCATTAAAAAATATTTGATTTTTTTGTGTGGTGTTCTATCATATATTTGATTCAAAGTAAAAGTTAAACTTTGTAAAAACTAAAAAGCGTATTTCAAAAACATGTAAAAATAAAAAATGACGTGCAAATACACGAGTACTTCACTATGTTCTTAAAAACCTATATGCTTTTTTTTTCTTAGCAAAAAAGCCTGCCAATCTTTTACAAATTACACCAAAAAAATTTGACTCACAGAAAGATTGTTGTCTCCTATTTTAGATTGGTAAATGCAATGTAGCTAAGAAAGTCACAAAATATAGACAAGCAAGGCATTTTCTAGATCATACACCAAATAATCTTTTTTCTCTATTGTTTCCATGAGTAAATTATTAAAAGGAATTCAGTACAAGATGAAACTTGATACGTAAGATATCTGAAAAAAAATAAAAAATATTGACTAAATATTGTAGAATTACTATTGCAAATTGGGAAACTCTCCATGTATGATCAAGCCCAATCCTTCCTAATATCAAAAGTATAGTTGATCTCCAAGTAACATTTATTGTCATCATCCAAAAACTGCACAAGAAAAATATGTATCATTATCTTACAACAAAAAAATTACACTTAATATTTTAAAGTTGCCAATAAATAATTATGAGGAACATTTCATCTAATTATGAAAGTGAGTATATGTTATAATTATTCAATCAAATTCAGTGCAGTTAATTGTAATCTAAATTACCTTTGATCTTGCAGAATATTGTCCCCTAGCAAATATTCCAGAGGGTGTGACTTCTTCTGGCATCTCATGTGTGTAAGGCTCTGGTTGAGGGCTGAAAGTTCCAAGCATCTCTTTTGAGCTATCCACTGAAATAATATTTGTTTTAATACAATTAAAATTCAAAGGCATAAGTGTTACAAAATTGGAAATTTGAAAAACATTAGACTAAATGAATTAAATTCAACATACCCTTAACAGCAGTCTTCCAAACAGTATTGGTGTATTTTAACCCAGAAACAATGTTATTGCTCACAACAAGGCTGAATTTCAGACGGTAAGGACTACCTTCTTTAAGAGTAAACCACAATCCATGTGGTTTTCCATCTTCAGGAATGGGAAGAACAATGTCATCTCTACCAGGAGAGATTATAGAAAGGCTTGTAAAATTCACTTCAGGTTCAAGGATTTCTACAAATACATTCAAAAAAATTACTAAATTCTCAAAAGTAACATCTTCATCAACCACGTATAAACACATACTCTCTTCGTCCCACATTTATTTATTTCATACAAATTAAGAAAGCGTAAATAATCATTTTGATCTCTAAATTTGTATTGTGTGATACCATGTCACTATAGTAACCGTCTATATTGAAATTATAAACATATCCTCAAATGATTTTTTTTTAGAAATTTTATTTATGGACCAAATTGACTAATATGATACACATTTTTGGACTAATTGGTAACTAACAACTTGACCAAAAAAAAATTGGTAACTAACAAAAAGTACATTTCGAAGACCAAAATAACTAACCAAACACAAATTTGGGTATATTTTTTTAAAACTTTCCTCTTCTCGATGGTGACCAAGAGTCATCTATGATCTATGAAGGCAAATTTTTATAATTTTAAAATATTCGATAACTATTGTGACAACACCTCACACAATTAAAGACTAAAATGAATGTTTACAAAATTAAGAAAACCATGTAAATGAAATAATTATATTCTTTTTAATAAATTAATCTTATCAATTATTGATATATTTATCAATACATAAATGTAAAATGAATGATATTCACTTGAGAATGATGTACATAATATTAATTATAAAAATAATAATCAATATTAGGATAAAAATTGAAAATGATGTTGATTTTGGACAATTTTCTTTTACAAAGGTGACAATTTTTTGAAAGAGACAACCATGATTTATATACCTCCAATGTTGTTGACATCGACACTCCCAAGAAGCTGCTCCTTCCATTTCCTTAGACTCTCATCGTCCTATATTCAATCGTACAACCAAAAAACATAAACAATGAACAAAAAATAAAGCATGAAAATGTAATTTAAGTAATTTACTTAGAAATTAAACATTATATTAACAAGAAAAATGTGTAGTTCCAAAAGAAATTAAACAAAACCTTATCTTTCTCAAGGTGTTCTTTAATAGTGCACATAGGACCTAGCTGTATTTTGGCTCCATATTCATCTTCTTCCTCCTCAGTTGCATAGACAGAAGATTCACTTGTATGCCTGGTAAGAGGCTCATGATGTTCATCTTGTTCTCCACCAGCCTCACTAGTTTGTCCTGTTTCTTTGTTTTCATTATCAGACCCCATCTTCTTGGAACTTCAACAGCTCCAATATCCAAGGTAGTTAACTCATCAACAGAGATAAAAGAAATAACAATTGTGAGTGACCAAAACTATGTACTAAAAGAATTTGACCTCCACAAAACAAATTCTATAGACAGAAATTTATGTCAAGAATGAAGAATGTTAAGACAAATTACAAAAAAAAAAAAACTTTTGAAGAGAAGGGACTAGTGAAACCAATGAAAAAAACATAAAACAATGACCGTTTGTGTTTCAGAAAACCAAACAAGAATAAATAAAGAAAAATGTCACATAATATAAAAAATATGAAAAAGTGTTTGTTTGTTTTTGTTACTAGCTTTTTCTTCCTTTCTATTTTATTCCCCTTTTTGTGGTGATAGTTCAAAATGGGAGGAGGAGAGGAAAAAATGATTGGTAATTTGGAGAAAATTTCCATTGGTGATCCGAAATGTTTGTTAGAAGTGAATATTAAAACTACACCACAAATGTTGTAACATTGACATAGCAGATACTTTATATTTATAGTGGTACACATATACATTTTTTTAGGAAATAATGTTACACATACTTGTTTGTCAAATAAATATTATTTACATTATTTGTAAAATTTCATTTATCTATATCGTAAAGATATGACTAATTTTACTTTGGCAGTTTTTGTCTAACACAACGCTCTCCTTTTATTCAAGTTTGAGACCGGGCTTTGCAATAAAGCACAACAAAGGTATGATTTATGAAAAGTCTTAGAATGGGGAGGATTGGTCGCCCTATCTTAGAACTATCAAAGATATGTATAAGGGGTCACGACTAGTGTGAAAACAAAGGGCATACCACATAAATGTTCTCCATAACTATACAAGGGTGGCCCTGAGCACGGGCCGAGGGGACGGCACCCAGGGCACCATAATTTTTTGGGCATCAAAAAAATATATTTTTACTACATTTATATGTATGTATATAAATATACTCACATAAAAAAAAGGTAAAATGCTAGTTGCTGACAAAATTACAAGGGCACTACAAAGTCAAAACTAATAAATGACGTGACCAAATGAAATATAAAATAAATCAATCAACTACATGTACCCAAAAAATATTAATTACAACCATAATTTTGTCAACTAAACCAATGAGTCATGAGTGAATAATCTAATTGAGACACTAAAATTAAAATAATGATATGGAGTGTTATGAATAATAAAGAGTCAGATTTTTTGCTTTTGCATATTAAAAGTCATAATATTTTACCTAGTTTATGAGTCTCCTTTATTTCTAATTCTTATTCTCTACGACTAATTTCTCCATCTCAATTTGTAAATAAAAAACATATCTCCATCTCAATTATGCAACTATTAACACTAGAACAATCAATTGCCAAAAGCATAAGTGCCGCATACTATTGATCATAACTTCATAAGATAGGAGTAGGTGCCAATTGCAATTGCCAAACAATTTATTTATTATTTTAGTTAAACGAATTTTCACTTTTGAGGAATTAACATTGAATTATGAAATGTTATGATGATATAAACATTGGTTTATGATCATGTGTGTTGTTTTCATAAACATGTTGTCTTTAGTTAATTAAACTTGTCGAGAGAAGCCTAAACTTTTGAACATGGATCCTAGCTTAGAGCTAATTGGTTCACATTTCAAAGAATACTTGTGTTCTTCTAGCACAATGTCAAATGAAATGTTTCATAGTCTTTCCATTCATTTCTCTTAATCTTATCATTTTTTGTGGATTTTTTTTATAGAGGCACCACTCTCTTGATTTGCCCAAGGCATCCAAATTTAAAGGGCTGGCTCTGTAACTATAGAATTACATTAATGGTCCATTTTAGGTCTTTATCACTTTATCATATTTTGAATATATTTGTTGAACACACTCAAGAACCAACATTGAGATGCATACTTTTTACAAATGATATAGTCTTATTTAAAGAGTCGGGAGATGATATAAATGGGAGGTTAAACAATTTGAGACAAATTTTAGAAACATGTGACTTTCGCTTGAATAGAAGTAAAACAAAATATATGAATATGTAAACCATCATATCCAAGAAGAGTGATTAAAATAAAGAAAGGTCTTGAGTACTTTTTGCGATAAACTTTATCATAAAATTATAAGATCAACGATGTTGCATGAAACAAAGTATCATGTTGTTTAAAAGCAAACATGAGAGTAAAATGAGTGTAACAAAATTAGAATTAGAATGTTGCACAAGATTCAAATAAATATCAAACTATAAAAGATTATAAACTGATATAGCATTGAAGAGAAAGTTGTAACAAAATATTTTTCAGATCACGCTTAAAATGTCTCTTTTACACCCCACATCATTGAAATTTGTTAAAAATGTCTCTTTTACACCCCACATCGTCGAACTTTGTACTCCTTTATTTGCGAACTAATAATTAAACCATTGTTGTGGCAAAAAAATTAACACAAAAAGTTAGAAATTTACATTGTCTAACCATATGATTCAAACTAATAATTAAACCATTGTCGTGACAAAAAAGTTAACACAAACAATTCTCTATTTATTCACAAGAGAGATTGAGAATATAATGGCAAAGATGCCTAACCATATGATTCAATGGAGGGGAAGAGACCAGAGGGAAGGAAACGAGACATACTTTACCAGGGATTAGGGATTCTGATAGTTCAAAAATTGGGTGAGATAAATAATGTCTAGCATCTCTAAAAAAAAAATAATGTCAAGCAAAAAATTGTAATACTGATGAATTAAACTCATATTTTAACTATTGGTTCTAGAGTTAACTCATTAAATTACTTGGTTATATGTTTGGTTCGAATTTGACATAAATATAATAAAAAATGAACCAACTTTTTAAAATTTTACTTTTGGATTTGCTTGATTATTGATTACTCTCTTTTTTGTCTCAATTATAACTTATATATTTGATTCATATTATAACTCAAGTACATTAATTATTTAATGAATCTAAAATATGATTTTTTATTTATAAGATCGGATGGATGAATCTAAAATATGATTTTTTATTTATAAGATCGGATGGATTAAATCTTATGTCCAAAGTAAACGGAAGATTTTAGAATTTAACATTTTTTTATATGTTTTTTTAAAATTTATCGTAAATAGTAGATTATATTATCATTATTGTAGGATTATTGATTTTAATTTTAAAATAGATTTTTTTTACAATATTAATTCACTGATCAACTAATATAGTATTATTATTATTGTTAATTATTAGGGTCCAAATTTTGTGTTTGATAACATTGTCAAGTCAACCCATGGAGGTAATATTGTGTATTACATGACCTTTCAAGCAAAAGATGCTGCCCATCCTTCCAACTGCCCTGCTATAACTTTTCAGGCTGAAGTCTTTTGCAGTAGGTCCGAACCGCCTTTGGTCGAGTCTTGTGCCATGAAGCCTACCTAGCTCATGCATTAATAGTATGCAGCAGGCTTACATGTTTAATCTATGTTGACAAAACATCATTTGATTCATTTGGATAGTTGTTTATATCCTTTTCTTCAACATCACTTATTGTCTTCCTTCATTTGGAAGGTTAATTGTGTGTTTTGATGCTAACCTGGTCACAATTTGCCATTTTTTGCTTGATCCAAAAGTGCCGTATGTGTCTTTGAACTAAAGGCACATCTCTGGAATCCATGATTCAAATGATACTATCAGTTATAATATTGTTGTTGCTCAATTCATGTCCGGTAATCCTTGATTCTGTAAAACTGAAAGAAAGCATTAGATATTATGCTCATTTAAACATTAAGAAGATTTGGCCTTGCCTTTGTGACTTGATACTGGCAATGTTTGAAAAATCTTGAGTCTACGCAGGATTAGGAGGGGTTGAAAGATTGTCACTCGATGATCGTAGGGAAGAGGTTTTGAGAGGTGTGAGAGAAGAAATGAAGAAGTTTTGATGTTTTGCCTCTCAAAAGAGGACTTGTGCAAGGAAGAAGAAAGAAATTGTTTCAATCTCTTCTTTTTCCACCGTTTAAAACCCGGGATTCACGAAACCCTTTCTGGATCCATTAAATTTTTTAAAAATTGTTTATTTCAAATATTTCTTGTCACCTTTCAAGGTTCTTCTTTGCTTTACATTCAAACTATACTTTATCCGTTGGAAATACTTTGGCTGATAAATGAGAGCAATCATGTTTTTCTCTTTATTTGGAGGTTTCTTCATCATATTAGAGACTTTGCACTATGATAAGAGTAAGACACCGTTAACTAGCATGGCTAAAACATGTTTTCCTCAGCAACTCTTGAGTTTGTTTTGATTTTGAGCATTGAAATAAATCTTAACTTGCTTTTCTATCCGCCCTTTGTAAAGAATCATGATGTAGTCTGATTAAGAAAAGCTTTAAATTGTATATTAGTTGCTTTTACGCTAGTTTTTGACAAATCAAATTGTATGGTATGTAGTCTTATTTTGCTAGCCATCTCACGGCGACTAACCTGCATGTTAATGAGAAATAGGAAAGGTAGCAGGTAAGCAGGGGATTAGTTGTCCGTATTGATATTCAGAATTCAGTAAATATGCAAATCATCTGTATTTTGTAGCAATATGTCAATATCAATATGCACATTATCAAACTTGTAGTTATGTGGTTCTAACTTAATAGGTCGCCAGGCGATTTGTTTCAGGTGGATGTAGTCACAAATCACAATAGCTAGTCGTATTTTAATTACAAATTACAGATAGGAATAGACCATAAGCATTTGGCTATGTTCACAAATCACAGATGTATACTGCAGCTGAGACAGTTGCAGATGAAGTTCTTGCAACTAATTCAAGACAGCTAATAGTAATTTCCAATTGTTGATGACATGCTTAGATTTCTGCCGGTGTGTCTGCATTTGTATGCCCGTGTAAATTTCGTTGAAAATTTGTTCATGTATTGATTGAACAGATTAATTTCTAGACACTGAAAATAGCACAATGGTGTGATTTGATTGGATCCATCTGCTAAACAAATTTACAGTGTCAATTTTGCTAAAATTAAATCTTTGAATGAACAGACACATTTGTTGAGTGTCAATATGTATTGAATGACCTATTTAAAATCTTTAAATAGTTGATGTACTTCAATATTAATTAAACCTATTTCTTTTGCTATCATTTTTATCTTTATAATTAGGAACCTATCTGCATAAAGTAATGCATGCATTTTTTCGTAAAAAAAAAGAAAAGAAAGTAATGCTTAAAGTATCAATGATCCTGTTGGCAAGGGGTATTAAAAATTAGCCTAATTGATAAAGGCAGAAGACGACTTTAAAGTATTACAGTGGAATCTACAAATGCCAGGGCGGTGGGAATTAATTTGAAATCTCAAAGTTCCTCCAATGATCAAGAACCTTGTATGACGAGTTTGTCGAGGTTGTTTCCCTACGAAGGCCTAACTTAATAGCAGAGGTGTGTCGTGTCTAACTGATTGTGTAGTTTGTTGTGATAACTATGAAGATATTATTCAATTTCTTATGGAGTGTCCGCACAAAACCCAAGTGAACAGACACATTTGTGGGAAACGATTGATAATTTTCACACTGTTGCACCAACTACAAGTATCACAGAGCGAGCTTTTTCCATCCTTTGGAGCCTTTGTAAAAATAGGAACTTGAAACTTTGGCGGCAAATTAAAGAGACAGGTGCTCAAATTTTTAAGCGCGCCACTTGTTTGTTGGAATAGTGGAAGCTAGCCAAGAACGAGCACCACAAGAACTCACAGGGGGTTCTGGCGAATAATACTTGGGTGACTTGGGTAAAATACTGATGAATGATGAGACGAGTTGTCAAAAGAACCATGTAATAGACTGAGCCACCCGTTGCTGTGAAATATTACCAAAATGGTCGGTGGCAAAACAACATGTCAAACATGAACAAGCCACTACTTTGTCTCCTTTTACCCTCCCTCTCTTTTCCTTTTCCCAAACTCTAGCCGTCACAACTTCTCTTCTCCGTGCTTTATCAAAGAGGGGTGATTTAGGGTCAATTTTGACCCGAAATCACTCCTCCAAATTGTTTTCTTTCTCTTTTAGTCAATTAAGTGATATTTCACATATTTTCAGTTTTTCTTTCGTTGGTTTTGTGATTTCATCGTCTAACACAACTTTGTTTATTTTGATTTCGCGTCTTTGTGCAGTGTGTTTTTGATTTCCGGTCTTAGTGCGGTGTTTATTTGAACCACGTAGAAAGATTTGTTTTGATCAAATGCAAATTCAATTTATGACTTTTGCGTCGTCAACGTTGCAGATTAGGAAACATAAGTATTTCGGTGGCTTGAATATAGTCATATTTGTAGGCATATGTACTATGTTGTTAACATTGATATTGTGAGTTTATTCGTAGATTTGTCCGTTTTGTTTTTAGCGATTTTGAATTTGTATTGTATTATATCGATGTACTCTATCAATTTGAATTAATGAATATCGTTTATTTTTGTCAAAAAAAAATGTTATATCCATGGTATCGAGATACAAAGTGCAAGGAACATTCTAGAACCAGTGGTTTCCTTCCCATGGTGGAGATTCGTATTTATATCTCCTGGTCTCATAGTTTACATCTTCTCTTCTTCAAGAATCAGTGGCATAATATCAAGCAGACTTTGTTCGATTTTTTGTCTCGTTTTTTTTTTTTACCAGGTGTCTCGTTGTATCGCTGAACCAATGCGGATTTAAGATGCTAATAAGATTGTTTTTTGGAGGAAGATGCTAATAAGACTGTTATTACTTTGATTCCTATAAAATGAGCCTTCCATATCTCATTTCAGGCTCGTTGCTTTGTGAAGCGGGAGTGCGTGACCCAAGTTATTTCTTGTTACATAATGTGAGTATGAGATAGAGAAAATTGTCAAAAAGTTGTTACAAAATGATTGTGCAAATATCATTTTTCTTAATTAAAATGTTACTATTGATTTGATTTGCAAGAAACCATTTATTCTTTTAGGCATTTGCACGCAAAACCTTGAGAGAAGTTATGATTGTTTTGAAAGGATTTGTATCATGTATAGAAGGCATATTTCATTGTTTCCCATCTGCTTTTCTTCGAATCAATTGGATGGAATGAATCAGGTGTTGATCTTATTGAGTTAACTAGAGGGATACATTAAACAGGCCTCCCTATCAACTAAAAATTTCTTTCCATGCTTGTAATAAAAACAGGTTCTGGCATTGCTGAGGAGACCAAGTTTTATCAATGATAGGCAATAGTGACTTATCACAAGGGAAAAATCTAACAACATGAAGAAAGCCCCAAATAAAGAGAAAAACACAGTTTCTTTCATTTATCACCATCCAAAGTATTTCCATCAAACAAAGTCTAGTTTGAAAGTAAAGCAAGAAATAGGCATAATAAAAACGCACCCAAAATATTTATTTTAAGAAAATATTCTTGTGATCCTTTTTGCAATAAAAAAGTTTAATTAATAATTTATTAAATCATAAATATATAATCAACTCAAATGAAATGTGTGTAAGTTGAATGCTACTTTCCTAAACAAAAAAAAGTTGAGTACTACTATGTATATGTACTACTAGTTTTCACTCGGTTAGTGTTTATCTCTATCTCTCCCTCTTCAACGAGTCCACTTTAGATCTCGAGAAAACTATAAAGAACTAGTAATTGAACTCAAAGTATCATATCATAACGCAATTGTAACAACTTTAGTTGGTCATGAAATAATCTATCTTAATTTGATATGATTCAACACAGGTGATAGACTTTCTTATGGAAAAAAATTTGTAACAATTTGACGAGGATAATACTGTTTGCACTTATCTACCAAAAAAAATCATTGTTTGCACTTATAATTTTGATAAGGGTATAATCAATGAGATATAGAACAATTTTTTTTGCAAAGTCATGATCCATCAAAGTTATTCCATAGAAGATTGGTCTTCATCATCTCAAAATATAGTATTTTTTAAGGGATCTCAAAATATAATTGTCAACATGAGTTGGGAAAATAAATATGTTATGCATTTTCTTTCTTCATCGTTATTTAGTCTTATTAGTTTTCTTGTAAAGTTTTTAATAACCCATCCCACCGTCTCAAATTATATGTCGTTTTGAGAACAAATTTGCTCAAATTAAATGTCATTTTACAATATCAATAAAGCATTAATGTTATTTTTTTTATTATATCCTTAATTATTTATTACTCTATCTTATTTCAATTCTTTTATTTATTTTTCTCATATCATTTATTAAAGATAATTTTGTAAAACAACTCATAATATCTCATTTTCACACAAAATTAATTACATTTTTTAATACGTGTGAAATATCTGAAACGTCATATAATATGAGACGTATGGAGTATTGTATTTTTTTCTTGCACTAGAATTTTTTACCAGGAGTCTTTTCCTAATAAGATATTAATAAGACATATTCTTAATGAGCATCTAAGAGGAAATGTTATGAATAATTGGTGGATGACCAACCCCGAATAAATCTTTTCGTAAGTCCTATATAACCTCCATGAGCAAAAGAATTTCTCCATTCAAAATCGTTTTCTTAATGTTTAAGTTAGTGATACATTATGTTAGACCCTTGATGTGCTTGTAACTTATAAGACTAGTGTTCTATGAATAGGTCTCGTATAAGACTAGTGTTCTATGAATAGGACTCGTGTATCATTTATATGAAGTCTTTGAGGTACTCTTTTATTCTTTCGTCTGTTCTTCGATATTTGACTCTTATATCCATTACTAGGGCAACATATATGAGAGACATGGTATTTATTCTGGTATGTTTTCGTGAACCATTTTTAACAATCAAAGAAACAATTACTTTTTAACAAATCAAGCTTAAACAATACTTTTAACTCCCTCAAAAAAAAAAATTAACAATAACTTTCCAACATTAACAAAAAACTGGCACTGGTTTTTTGGGAGTCACTCTGGTCATCCTTGTTCCCATTATGAGTGGGTGGTGGAACCATCGATCTATTGGGACCGATCGATTTATGGGGAGGAGTTTTTGCTTGGGTGCCTTTGAGCAGGGTTTCTGAGTTTGTTTTGTTTTCTTTTTATCTGCTCTTGGGGTAGTTGGCTTGGTTCATCTCCCCAAGGGGTGGGTTCTGGTTTTGAGTGGGGGTTTCTTGCTGCTTTTTAGCCGGGGTGAAGTGCTTCTCCTATCTCATTTTTGGGTGTGGGTGTCTTCCCCTTGCTTTGTGTTGGTGGGGTGGTGTTTTTACTATTTTCGATTTTGAGCTTGCGGTTTTTCTGCGAATCCTAATCGTTTGTATATGTAACTTGTTTTATTTTTAATATTATATTTTGTCATTAAAAAAAAGTATTAACAAAAAATCGGAGGGATTTTTAAGGGAACTATGAATTTAAAAACAGATTTTAAAATATTTTCACTATCAATCAACCTCTTATTTAGGATGAAATGTGTGGGATAATTGTTCTCAATGGGCTCTTCACATAGGTCTTTCTTTTCATGTGTCAATTGTGTTGTGTGACTTGCAACTTAATTGAGGGTCTCATCCTTTTAGGATGCTTAAATGTTGGGAGTGATTTTTGCCGGTTAAGACTTTGTGAAAGAGAGTTTGAATGATTGTCAAATTTCTTGTTGGGGTGATTTTGTTTTGAACTAAAAATTTGAAAGATTTTTTGTCTTAGTGAATGACACAACAAACACAACTAAAATATCGAAGAATGAATTTCAAAGGTAAAATTATACTATAGGGCTATGTGGGATTTTGACGGCTTAAGAGTCGAGGTACATAATCCATACGGTGTTAATTTTAATTTCTTAAAAGAATTTTGGGAAATGCTTAAAGAATTTTTTTGAGATTCTTCAACGATTTCCATGCCAACGGGAGATTGGTTCGTTTATAAATAACAATTTTAAATACAATTTCAAAGGAACTATGACCTATTAGCATTCATAAGGAAGTGATATGACCTATTAGCATTCATCAATCTCCAAGAGATTAGACATGATGATGTACATGGTACACGACTTGACCACAGGTGGCCCAGGCCTCCTGTCCCATTCTGCAACACGGAAGGAAGAAGGAGGAAATCACAAATAACGTATGCCTCCTAATTACCCTAAACGAAGACACCAATTCTCTTTATTATGAAGCAAGTACTTTTTTTTTATAGGGAATTATGAAGCAAGTACTTGGCAGTTTCTTTAGTCCATCATTTATTTACTTACCTATTTAGTTTCATTTTTTGTTTATTTTACTACAAGTACCATTTAAGGCGTGTTTGCATGAATAAACAACATATTATAAAATAATTTTTTAAAATTTGAAACAAATAATTATATAATATTTCAATCACATTTAATATATTTTAAAATACATTTAATACTATCTATAATTTTAGATATAATAGGATCAAAGCCCAAGAAATCTTAGGATTGGAAAGTTTACAAAGTATACAATACCTTCTTCTTTTTTTTAAGATCAAAGTATACAATACATAAAATGCACCAATACAGTAGTGCTGCTAAACCAAGAAAATAAACTGGAGATTAAGTTACATATGAAGTCGGACCAAAACATATAAAAATATTAATTTTAGACTTAATCCATGACCAGACCAAAAGTTTTATGATTTTCAAAGGTGTACATGCTAAACAATCGTGTTGGCTAAACACCACATAGACATAATCAATGACCATAATTTTCTAGAAATCAGACAATCAAAAAATAAATGATTAGAAGTTTCATTCAAGTTACATCTAGCCACGCACAAAGGCCGTGCTAAACTTTGCATTTATCTTTGAATTAGATTATTTTTAGTTGGAAAACGATTATGCAACAATCTTCAAACAAACAACAATATCTTTAATGAAACTAATTTATTCTAAGTAACCTTAAACAAAGGTGAATGAGCGACCTATTTCTTAGAAATTGATAACAAACCATAAGCTTCATTAACCAAAAACATACCATCATGGTTAAGATCTCAAATCCAAATGTCCTTCAAATTTTTGGGCAAAAAAAAAGTTAGATAAATACAACCTTATACTCCTCCATCAAATCTTCCTCTCAAACAATCAAATTTCTTCTTCAACTCTAACAACATCCCTCTATTCCAATCAAGAAAAGTTCAGTACCATTGTTTGGTTTTTTGGGTCAATAAGTATTAATGAAATTGGAGGCCTAACTCATCCTTAAAAATCGGTTCATAAGGTGAGGATTGCCTCCTCTATATAAACTCTTATCAAGAGTCTTATCTATCCGATGTGGGACATGGATTTTTCCCAATACACCCCCGTCAAGCCCAGTACTCTTTGGGCTTTGGTGCGTGAATCGACCGTCACGCCCAACAGCACTCTTTGGGCTTGGTGCGTGAATCGGTAGGTGGCCCTTGAAATCGACAAGCTCTAATACCGTAATGAAATTGGAGGCCTAACTCATCCTTAAAAACCGGTTCATAAGGTGAGGATTGCCTCCTTTATATAAACTCTTATCAAGAGTCTTATCTATCCGATGTGGGACATGGGTTTTTCCCAATAAGTATTGATGCTTATGATAAATATAGGAAACTTTTTTTGGTAGTGGTCGGGGTTTTAACACCGGACCTTGCATATTTTATGCATTGTCCCAACGAACTAAGCTAAGCTCACGGGGACTAAAACCAAAAACACGCTAAATTACATGGACCTATTACATATTTAAGCCTATAAACATTGCTAATTTGTGTGTTATATTTTATGTGAGACCTTCCTGCTCTATTTTTTCAATGAGAAATGATACTTGTTACAACCACTCTTTGACAACTTTTGAAACAACTCTCTCTTTCATACTCACATGTGTTTTTATTCTCTCTTATTCTTTCTCTCTCCATTGTTTTTGTCCAATCACAAAAGGAGAAGAGTGGTTGTCACCAAAGTTGTCTAATATTAGTTGTAGAAATATCACTCCTCTTTTCAATTCATTGAACACTAGATCAAAGTTCATGACTTTGTGTTTAATCTTACAACCTTCCAATTTTATTCCAACTACATACCAATATTCCAACAGAGTGATTTAAGATATTATGTACTCTGTCATCTTATTTTTGTAGTCATCATGTTTTTCATTAATTTAATCAAGTGGTTGATCTTGCCAAATAAATAGTTTAGTTAGGCTGTTGCTTTAAAAATGTTTACTTTAGTTATTGAATTCCTGCATTTGCTCATCTTGGGGGATTTGGCAAGATGTACTCTGTCATCACTTGTTGGCAAGACAAATTAGTTAGGCTGTTGCTTTAAAAATGTTTTACTTCAGTTATGGAATTCCTGCATTTTCTCATCTTGGGGGATTTAAACTTGTATTTCTTTTTCTAAATGTTTTTAATTTGTCTTGAACATTTAACTCCTTTTACTAAAAAAAACTAAGTGTTTAAGACTCAATATATTGAGTGAAAAAGCTATAGCATATTGAGACTCAATTTATTTTTTAAAAACTTTATAAAAGACTTAAACACTAAGTGTTTCAAAAAATAAATAGAGACTAAAAAAGATATAGCATATTGCTATAACTTTGTCTATGCTGCTCTTATTTTGAAAAGGATTATTGTTATTTATATTATTATTTGGTTTTTTCCTTCTAGGTTACCATTATAGTATTGCATGTAATTTATCCAACAATCGTAACAAATGGTCTCATAGACAAATTTGTAAGTTGAGTGAAACTTAATTTGTAAGTACAATTTGCAAATTTAATTATTTAGTTATTCATGATTGAATGATGAATAAATTATCCATAATTCTTTATGGGTAGCTAGACTCACCTTACATAAGTTAGCATTTTCTATTTAATACTGGTGTTTGGTTGCAAACAATTCCTTTTCTTTTTGTCCTTTCTCTTTTTGTTGATACTCAAAGATGTGTATACGTCACAAGTGTGATTTGCATGCATGCAGTTGATGAATCATATCACAAATATTATCACCAATTTAGTATTATTGTTTGCCTCAGGTCATGATAAGGATATTAGTACTTTATATGGTTTGAATAATTTGAATATGGCCATATTCATTTAAAATATTATATTAATTTGATTGAAGGAAACAAACCCACTAAAATTCCTATGTCTACAACTCCCCATATCACTGCCAACTTTTTACCATAGCACAAAAGCAGGTTGTTGGCTTTAAACCACAAAATCAAATCGTTTTTTTTTTTTTTGAAATAGCATTTTCATTAAGAAGCCTAGCACAAGATGTGCAAAAGGCAAAATGATACAACAGAGGCAAATTACAGCCAAAACAGGAAAACAATAGGCGCATGCTACCACCAAAAAGCTACCAGAATTCAAACAGCCAATATAGTACATAGCAGAAAATTAAAAACAGACAGCAAGCCAAACAGATAGGCCGCAGCTCCCCAAAAACACAGCCATTAATGCAGCCAGATCAAATCCCTTTTAAATTTGTTAAAGTTAATTTATCCTTACAATTTGATGCACATGATTTTTTTTTGTGTCAACAGTATAATAACTATAATTTCATCATTTTAAAGTGAAAAATGGAATATTCGGAGACAACTTGATGCACATATTTAAAACCAATCCATGATGATAATAATCATTTCATTCAATTAAATTAGGCTGGAAATGTCTAACAGTTCAACGAAAAATATGTTATCTACCGTTTATTTTGTTTAATTTCAACTGTATAGGATAACTTATGATATGTTTCTTTAAGTAATCAATTTTGCTAGGGTGCCTCCTCCCCATTTTTTTACATCTTATTGATTAATAATATTAATTAAATATATTATTTATTACATATTTTATTAACACTTTTTTTGGTACATTATTTATTAACATTTTAACATAATAATATTCCTCTAAAAAAACATAACAATATTTATAATAAATCATTTGATATCACATGTTTTTTTCAAAATTGATTTTATTCTTAGGCCCTAGTTGCGAGAAAAAAAATTGGAAATAGGAAAATAGATTAACTATTATTTTTTCTACTCTATGAGTTTCTCATACGGCATAATTTTTTTTCAAAATACATTTTATTCGAATTATATAATTTGAATCTTATTTTGAATTATATAATCCGAAACATGTTGAAACTCAAAAAGTGTGTACAAATTGATATCAAAGGTCTCTATTAACCACATTATGATCTCTAAAAAAAACTGCAAAATAATTTTAAGGATCATAAGAATGGTGAACAATGATCAAGAGATCATGAACTGCTCATAGCTACACATGACAAAGAAAAATTTAGAACTGATAAAAAAATTAAGAACATCTGTACCCCTTAAAACGATCAGAACATCTAATATTTATTATATAATATTATATTTTTTGAACAAGTAAAAAATATAAACACCGACAAGCATCAGCACAAGGCGTGCCGAAAAACCACTTAAAAATTTACAATGCCAGAATCAAGATACAAAAATAAATTAGTCAATGCCCAAACACAAGAGCGGGCTCGACCACCACATATAATTACCAAAAATAAAATTAGCTTTCTTAGCTTTAAGTCACCATAAAGACAATGACTTAACCTTTTTCAATAATTGAATTGTAGAATTTTCTTTCTGCTTAAATAACCTGATGTTACGCTCATTCTGCAAAATCCAAACACACGGTAACCAAAAAAGTTGAAGAAAGGATCGTCGCGATTTCAGTCCACCTGTGTAAAAAATAAACTGCTGAAAGTGATCTTAAATGACCTGAGAATCCGCCCCTTCAAAACCGATCCACGACCGCACTAGCGGCCAAAGACTGTCGAACGTGTTGCACGAGAGGAACAAATGTTGAACGTCCTCCACATGACCACACAAAACCGCTCTTCTGAAGTACTAATATCGCGCCTCGCCAAATTAGATTTAGTAGGCAACCTGTCCCAAAGCAACCGCCATGCAAATATTGAAGCCTTTAACGGTACCTGTTTATGCCAAATCAAATCCGTGTCGGAACACTATGGTGGGTGCTCTTGAGAAGTGAGCATATCATAAACACTGCAAACTGAGTACCCCGCCCCCCGATGTAACTGCCTCACCCCCAACCCTCCATACTCCTTACGCAAACAAACATAATTCCATCGCAACCAAGATATTTTCCTATGATCCTCCCCCCTCCCCCACCAAAAAAAATAATAATATTCAAAATAGATTCAATGGAAGAGATTATACCTGATGGAGCCTTGAAGAAGGACATAGCATGGACAAGAAGAGCAGTCATGATCGACTTTAGAAGAGTCATGACAAAGCAATATTATATTTATTATATATGCATACTTTGTTGCCTTTTCAAAGTGATCACATTTATACCTTTTAAAAAAATTTATACATATAATATTAATCAAAATTAAAATCTCAAAAATAATTTTTAATATTTATTTAATACGCAATTTTTATTCGACTTGACTTTATTCGAATTTATTTATTTAATACGCAAATTTTATTCGAATTCACGCTGGGTTTAATTAGTCTTTATTCAAATTTATTTATTTAATACGCAACTTTTATTTGAATTCACTTTATTCGAATTTATTTATTCAATACGCAATCATAAAATAAATGCAAATATAAACAAAAATAAAGGAACAGAAATAGTAGACATAAAATCTCATTTTATTAATATAATTGATACATTTACAATAGGGAAGGGGGATTGGGGTAAAAAGAAAACCAACCTTTTTGAGGTAAAACTAAATCTTCTTCTTTTTACCCTAAGAAGGTTGGTCACCAATCATCTTGGTAAGGTATGTTTCTTGTCTTAAGTTCATAGCAACCTCTTGAAATTTTCAAAGATGCCTCTTTCTATGAAAGACCAAGGATGAAAAAAATTATTGTTGTAGAAAGAAGAGGATGAGAGAGCGAGGAGGAGAGAATGTGAGAAATGGTGTGAGAAACGGTGAAGGTTGGAAGGGTATTTATAGGGGATTGTAAAACATAGGTTTTAACTACACTTAATGCATTCAAAAAACGTGTAAAACCTTGTAAAAGATGTGTGAAATCCATTAAAAAAAACCTTGACCACCGTCCAAAAAAAAGTGTTCTTTGTTCATAACCACCAGCCAAACTGCGAGAGTTAACTCACGCCACTGGCCAAAGATGCGTGAGTTAAGTCACGCCACCATCCAAATGTGTGTGAGTAAACTCATGTTGCATGCATGGGGTACGAGAGGTGCATGAGTTAATTCATGCAGGGGTATTATAGTCTTTTCAGTTGTGAATAAGCATTTTTGGTTGGGTAAAGAGCAGAATTCGAAATTGTTTCCTCAGAGTCCAACACATCTGAATGGGTTGTAGCCCCCATTAAAATCAATAGGCCCAATATCTGGACCACTTAAAACGACCCCCATCCCAACCGCTGACCCACCCAAATCCGGTTCAGAACCCGACAGAGAATGGACCGGTTTTGTAGTTCCCATTTGCTAGTCTTTAATTTGAAGGGTTAAATATGTTTTTGGTCCCTATAAATATGTTAACTTTTGTTTTAGTCCCTCAAAAAAAATTCATCTTCACTTTTTATATTTTTGACGTTTAAAATTCATATTTAATTTATGTTTTGTTAAAAAATTCTTTTTTTTTTTACAATATTCTACATATTTTTGTACAATTTAATTAAAAAATACAAAAATTAACTTAAAAATAAGGAGCAAAAGTAGTGATTGAAATTTTTACAAAAACAAAAAGTTGAAGAAATTTTTTAAAGGGATTAAAACAAAAACTTGGTATATTTATGGGGTCTAAAAACATTTTTAACCTTAATTTGAAAATCAAAGTCAAATTGCAAGGGCTTTACACGTGTTGTTGTTCCTTGAAAAGAGACAGCATGGTGGGTCACATCACCATCCATCCCCAAGGTGCCACGTGGCATATGCAATCCACCAACGTCACCACTACACGCTCTCCAATTCCCCAACAGCAAGGGTTCTTTCTCAATCAAGGACACATGTCCTCCTTCCACTGGTTCAGCAGACACCTTTTCAAACAAATCCATCCCTTATTGCTGAGATGCCAAAAAGGTCTCTTCCCTCCTTCCCTTTTGTCCTACACCCTCTAAGTTTGACCTAGGAGAGATGTTGACACCCTTTATACCTAGTTGTACGGATGGTAGCTTTGATGTGGAGTTGGAATGATTCAGGAGAAGGATGATGAGTTGAGTGATTTTTTTCTTTTTTTTTTTTAAATGTTAACTTCAACATTTTTTTGTTAGAATTGGTCAAAATATACATAAAAACTAACAAGTGCAAAGGGAGTAAAATTGAGGGGTCAAAATTGTTTATTTTAAAAAGGCTTAATTGCAGTTTTAGCCCCCTAACTTTTCCAAAGTTGCGATTTTGGCCCCGTAAGAAAAAAAACTACAAAACAACCCCCTAAGTTTTGCAACTGTAGCAGTTTTGGCCCCCAAGACTGATATTGACTCGGTCTACGCTGACGTGGCACCCTAAGTGAGGTGCCACGTGTTATTTTATTTATTTATTTTTTGCCCTGGGGGCCAAAACTGTTACTTTGGAAAAGTTAGGGGGCTAAAACTGCAATTAAGCCTTTTAAAAACTCAAGGCCAAGATCGCACAATTGTGAATTTTGGGAGATCAAAACTACAACTTAAACTAAAAAAAACTAATATTTAGTCGGCACACAATGCACCAAAAAAACCCTAGCATTACGTGTGCTGCAATGCATCACGGTAAAAAAAGATGTGGTCATACTGCAATGCCTCCTCCAAAAAATTTAATACATGATTTACATTAAGTTTTTTTTTTTTGCCAAGATAATTTACGTTGAGTTGTTATATGAATATTAGAATGCCTGATCCTCCACAATCTGTACATGATCTACATATGTGCGGATTGTCAAAATATCAATCTTTTAATTCGAGTGGACCTCTCCCTTGATGTGAAACTTGGATAACTGAAATCCGAGTGGCTGCAGCAACAATCTACACTACATGGTAGGTTAGCTATGAACAAAGCTGATCATAAACCTCTCATGATAAAAGATTGATCATAAATAGTGACGGATCCAAAAAAGTTTACTCGTGGGGGAAAGATTTTATATGATATAGTTTTTTGAACAATTTTTTTTACCAATATTTCATTATCATTTAGCAAAATACTTCAGATTATAAACAATATACTATTATATGTTAGAATAATTAAAGACTTTTTAACATCTACAAATTAAAATTGTTTTTTACGTGTCTTTATATTTAAAAAAGTATGATAGAATTAATTCAAAATTTTATTTCAATACATTTACACATTTGATTCTTATAAAATTTATATAACAAACTCTTTTTATTGTATACATTTCCATTTAATGGGGACGATATATTATTTTAAGAAAGGGTAATACTTAAAATATAAAATATTCAACAAATATAACCTAAATAGTAGTGGGGCAGTTGCCCCCAATTTGATATAAGTAAATACATCTCTGATCATAAACCTCTCTCAGTTCAAAGACTCTTGTGCTATATAAGATTAAAAAGAAACTAATCAACTGATCAGTTGAACAACTTTTATGAATAAGATAATAAAACCCACAAAAAAATTGAGGAAATAAACTAATTGGATATGAATGGAGAAAAGATAGGAAACTTATATGCGAAAGTTGAGGAAATTTTTTCCCTTTTTCTTTTTTCCTTTGTCATTCTAAAAAAAACACACTAACACAAGTATACAACAACATTATCAATACACATCTATTTTTATTTTTTAAAATTCAAATTATTCACACAAAATCCAATTCTACATATTTTGAAGAAAAATACTTATTTGTCTTCATTTTTTTATTTGGACAAAATTGTCTCGTATTTTTACGTATTTCATGTCAATTAATCTAGTGTAGATAATTTCACACAATGTTAATATTAAATTGGAGAGAGAAAATGAATATGCATCTAATAATTTATTTAATTTTAAATATAAATGAAAATAAAACACCAAACAAAGTTACAAATAAGAATAACTCAATTTTCTCTAAAGAAAAAAGAATAACTCAATTTTTTATTATAGATTTAAGAATACAGGGTAGGAAACGCATAATCAGATATTGTAGCACTTTCTTAAAAAAAAAGATATTGTAGCACTTTAGTTGTTTTTTTAGGCATAATTAATTCGGTATGATAACACTGGCTTCTTCTTATTTTTGGACAAAATACTGCGTGGTGGTCTTGTCGAAAAGAGAAAGAATCCCGCAGAGTACTCTGCGTGCATTATACACTATTCACAATGTTAGTGCCTTAGTACCCAAATGTGTGTAACCGTTTTCTGTGTTTGCTGTTTGGTCTGATAACTGGTAAGTATATAGACTAGACTGGTTCATGTTAATGGTTGTTGGCATTGTTCCGTGTTCCGTATTCCGTACATTATATTAGCCACTAGCATTTACTGTTTTTGTTTTTTTATGCAAACCTTCCTAACTTCCTCTCCACGGCACCACCTCTTTGTGCTTTATTTTTACTTTAATAACTATTAATAATTTTATTTTTTTCCTGAAAAAATAAGTGGCACCCCATTAAAAACATTGCATGATTTAATTTGTAAAGAATCAAATGGAGTTCAATCATGGTCCTAATTGTTTTGATATTTGTCACGGCTGGTCTCTATATTATGCTTCCAAAAAGGTGTAGACCAAGAGTATGATTAAATTCTTTTCTTACTTTGGCGCAACATCATCTAAAAGGTTAGTATAAAAATGAGCTTGTTAAATTAGAATTGTCGGGGTTTAAGTAGTATGAGTACAATTTTTAGTTTGAACTACCTTATCTCGTATTATAATCTGACTATCATCTTTTTAATTGAGACTTTAGTCCACAATAATAAAATTGATGAGTTTCGTTATGTTCTTGGTTTCAAATTTTACTTTTCTGTTGGTAGAAGTGGAAGATTAGCTTTGCTTTTGGATTTTGTCTCTTAATTGTCGGCTAATAGATTATTCACAAAACCACATTACCGTAAAAATTATTGATAACGAGAAAGGTTTGTGGGGATTGACAGGTTACTATGGGTATCCTAATGGGGCGGGGGACATGCTTCCTGGGATTTCCTTCAGGCCGATGGGGATTGACAACTTTACTTTCCCTGCACAAGGAGTGTAAGAGAGAAGCAAAGAGAAAAGTGAAATTACATCAAATACCAGTTAAAACACCAAAAACAAAGCTAAGAAAAAGTTATAATTACAAGCATAAAAGTGGATTGAGCACTAAAAGCAAAGTCGGTGTGTTTTGCCTTTAGCCACCCATAAGATTGCGCCTTAACTTTGTCAAGCAGGTGGTGAATGGAATCCTCTTTATTATTGATGATTCTAGCATTTCTTTCTTTCCAAATAATCCAAATAATAGAAAAGCATATCAAATGAATAAGATCCCGTTTGGATTTCTAGAATCCTCCCAAGAAATGAAATTGTGTTAGGTGTTCTAAGATACTATAAGGAGGTACCACGACTATGCCTAATCAGTCATAAACAGTGACCCAAACCTGATGAAAACAGTTGCGATGAAGAACAAGATGAGCCATATCCTCCAGATTGCTGCAATTTCCCACACAAGATTGAGTAGTTGCTGGAATCACCACCCTCTTGCTTAAATTGTCTTTTGTTGGAAGGCGGTTTCAAAAAAAAATTATTATCATTGATGGTCGGATTTAGTCAAGTGTATAAAATCGTTTACCAAGTAATAAAGAGTAAGTAGAGTATCGTATCCACAGAGATTGTCGTTCCAAATAGGCAATTCAAGTTACTTATTTGGGAACAATAAAATAAATAAAAGATAAGGGTTTGGAGTTTTGCAATTTAAACTGTTTGCAACAGAGCAAAGTTTACCTATTTTGATTGGATAATGTTAGCGGCGGTTAGAATTATTTGAATCTCATATATTTATTTGTTGGAATTACGTAACAATCAAGTCTTATTCAGCTTTTAACGTTTCCTATTCAAGTAATGAGTTCATGAGGTTTTACTACCTATCAGCTGTCGAGTTGCACCTGATGATCACACGAGTGGGTACGTCTGGGATCTTACTCTCTCATAGATACGGGTTCATTCCCCTCTATCTGTCAGTTGCAACCATTACACTGAAGTTCCTACATGTTTCAGTGTTTAGGGTTGTAAGTCCTATAGAGAGATACACTTACGCTCGAAGGTTTACGTGTAGGTTCTTACATTCTCAGAGTTATTCGAAACAATGACAAATAATAGGGTTCCTAAATTCTAAGTATCCTAAAGGTTCCCTCGCCTATTGAATCTTAGAAGGACATACCACACTCTCCCTCTTGGTAGTTCTACAAACGGTCAACCCTATTAGTGTCTACATCACCAAGGTGTGAGAAGAATGAAGTTACTGGGGCGATTTAAGTCGTGAAGTCACTTATTTCCCTAAATTACTATCTAGTTACTTTTTGGATTTGGGCAAGTATGCACCAATATTAGGTATGTCACCTCCCTAAGTACCGTTATCTCAGGGTTTCTTGTTTCCCTAATTACTAATTAGTTACTTCCTAATTAAGACAGGTATGCACCAATATTAAGTATGTCACCTCCCTAAGTGCCTATATATCGGGGTTATGCTTCAGAGGAGACAAATCTTACGCACGATAGTAAAATTAAATAGCATTCGATAAATAACTAAATAAAGACTTTAATTAAATAAAGGGTCATGCTAACCGGTGCCCCCGGGGCACTGGTTAAGCATACAAAAAAAGGAATTTATTACCATAAAAGGAAACTTTGTTGACTTATTTATGGATTAATTAAACAATTTTCAATG
>Ga0315914_1002527_pt1 | contig 28003 bp, 14 predicted proteins | sample MpolenodulesMG_FD_203920 | JGI IMG/M metagenome (GOLD analysis project Ga0315914, IMG submission 203920) | Medicago polymorpha root nodule microbial communities from Los Angeles, California, United States - elongated nodules | ecosystem: Host-associated > Plants > Roots > Nodule | place: USA...
TATATATATATTTCATTATACAGTGCGAGTAATGATGGTCAATCACTTAATGAGTCTTTGGTTAAGACAATTTCCACTAACTATGTGTTTCGGCAAGTGAGAGATCATATGAAAGAGGTGGTCCATCAAGTAAGTCTCCTTATGAGGAACGAGGAGACAGTTCCCGCCGACTTTATGTTTCGCAATCACGATAAATAAAAGTCAAGGTCAGTCGTCATCTAATGTTGAAGCAATCTTTCTAAACCGATTTTCACTCAAGTCACTTTCAAAAAGGGATTGAAAATACTTATACTGGATGAAGAAGACCGTATGTCCACTGAGACCACTAATGTTGTGTATTTCGGCTAACTATGTGTTTCGACAAGTGAGGGATCATATGAAAGAGGTGGTCCATCAAGTAAGTCTCCTTATGATGTATTTCAGAACGTTTAACTGGTTGTTCTAGATGATATATGTTTTTTATATGTCGAACTTTAATATTATGTTTTATGGAGTATTATTTTAACCCCTTTTTAACGATATTTTGTTGGTCTCAAATAGTTGGTGTCTTTATTATTATTTGTTATACTTATTTTTTACACGATTGAATAATTACAAATTCACGTTAGATGTTAAATGAATCAAATATATGCGTGAAAGAGATCATGGAGTTTGAAAGAAACTACACCCTCCAGTCACTAATATAAGCAAAATTTTGCATTTTAGATTCATTCAATTAATAATGTATATGATATTTATTATAGACCACACACATTATTTAATGAATGAATCTAAAATATTAATTTTTGTTTATAATAGTGACCGGAGGGTATATGTATATAAGGGTATCTGGTATGGAGACCAATTGACAAAAAATATAGAATGTTGCTTTCATTTTTTTTTTAAACGGAAATGTTTATTAAGTTTATGTGAGCTTTACTTAATTGGTAGAGATAATTATTATATATGCGTGGTTGAGTTCGAGGCCCCAACCCCCCAATTATAGGAAGAACGCAAAAAAAAAAACTCATATCTCCATAATCAATTTTGTTTTGTTTTTGGATAAATTCATTTATTATCAATATCTATATTAAAAATATCGGCTTGATTTTATTTATCCGCACGAGATCTTCCCGCGTTAAAGATTATTATTTCAGCGTTACATGCGTTAGTATTAATATACAATGTTTAATTAATAGCACAATAACAATACGTGCTATTAATATAGGGTTAATTAAGTTTTTAATCCCTATAAATATTCACAGTTTTGTTTTTAGTCCCTACAAAATAAAATCACACTTTTTAGTCCCTATAAAATTTTTCATCAGTATTTTTAGTCCCTATAAATTTTTCCATCAACACTTTTAGTCCCTGTCAAAAATTTCCATCAACAGTTTTGGTCCTTAAAATGCTTAAGGAAAATGTCACAGGGACTAAAAAGTGTGATTTTATTTTGTAGGGACTAAAAACAAAACTGTGAATATTTATAGGGACTAAAAAATTAATTAACCTATTAATATATTATGTATAAAACCAATGAATTTTCCATTTAATTAATGTTTATATAATAAAAGTAAATAATCGACAATTTAGCCCGTACTTGGCACGGGTGTCCAAACTAGTTTCAATAAAACTAGTATTTCAACATTAACCAACATGTATACGTCTAAAGTTTTAAATGGAGTATTTCTATATTAACCAACATATAAGTGAAAAAATAGTTAATAGTAAAAAATTGAGCTTTTATAGATTGATAGTTACCATGTTTCAATAAAAAGTATAAAACTGCCAAATACAATACTAGAATGAGAAACGCTCAAACGTGGCATATTGAATAGGTGACGTGTCCACCTTAAATAAAAACAATTTGTGTTATGTTTTCTTTACAAAATTTATTAGATGTTAACTTGTTAGAAGAAAAAAAATTGGTAGCAAGATACTACTCTAGTTTCCTAATCCCTATTGAGAATTTGAGATAGTATGTTACAAATCAATTGTCAAATAAACATAAAATTACCAAAACTTCGATCAAAGTTATATGTTAAAATTAATTAATTTCATTAAATTAAATTATGTGAGAACAAAATACTTTTTCATTAGGGGCCCTAAATAAGCGAGCCAAATTATTATTTTTGTGGATTTTACATCAACTAGCTAGATTAAATTATGTTTTTTTTCTTCTTCTAATGATTACTCATTTTACTTCATCTAAAATAATAGAGTGAATAGAATAGGGAGAATGAAAGAAACTATTAGGACTAACATAAAATATAGACGTTCGAGCAAGATTATAAGCGATTCTATTAGCTTGTCTCCCAACTTGTTTATACACTGCAAGTTTGCCACTGATTGTTGGAAAGAAGCGAATCTATGGGGCCAGATAGAGTTGTACATGATGTCAAGTGGTAGTTTTTCATCTATTATATTTGACATTCTTAGAGCGCTTGAAGTGGAAAACCGTGCTAGATTTGCATGTATTTTATGGAGAATTTGGCGTGAGTATAATGCTTGTTTATGGGAGCAAAAACATGTTAGTGCACTTGCATCTTGTGTCCTAGACTTGGATACGGTTTGAGATTACATGTGGTGTCACCGTCTCAGTGATGATGTGCAGTCTACTACTTCAGTTTGGTTTAAACCGCAGGCAGACTGGATCAAGTGTAACGTCGATTGTTCCTTTTTTGAAGCTGAAGGAAAATTTGGTATTGGTATCTGTTTTCCGAGACATCCTTGGATGTCTTATCCAGACTCGCTCCATGGTCTTTCCCTATGTAACAACTGCATTTTATAGTCAAGCCACCACTCTACAACAAGTCCTCCAAATTATTCTTGACCTTTGCCTCAATCTAGTAGTATTTGAATCTGATTGTCAGCCAGTTGTGAATGTCATCCGTAATAATAACTCTTATATATATATAAACTATGAAGTTTACTCTCTAATTGTAGGACTCTGCTTTTATCCAGTGCTAGTTATCCTCGTCCATGTTATGTTAAATGTCACATTTATTATAATATTGATTGTATATTAGTATTTGTAATTTTAATATATCAATGAAACATTCCCTTCAAAACAAGATACCAACAAAATATTAATTACTTTTTCAAACTAAAATACCTTTATTTGTGAACCTTTGTGTATTTCTATATTAGTGTGATAATTTGCGTTGTTAAAAAGAATTTTAATAATTTGTGTAGAAATTTCGATAAATTGAGTAAAGATACTACATATATTAAACGCAAACATCACTACCAACTACAAATACAAACCACCAATATTTCTAGAAAATAATATGAAAGATTATAGTACATAATTTTAACATATAAGCATATACAGGGATTAATTAATGAAATACCTTAGTAAGGAATAAACAAATATGTAGGGATAAAATAATAACGAGTTGTTTAAGGGAATAAACAATGAGACATTATAGTTGATTAATAACATGCATATATTTATGTGTTATAAGAATAAAAATAGAAACATACAACAAACGACTTCCTTGAATCTCCCTCCGTTAAAATCAAGGTGCATTGTGCGGCAGCGGATGAGGCAACTAACTTCGCGTCAAGCAATTTTGGAATTTGCATGGGTTGGAGGCAAGAACCTGAATTTTTATCACACAACAACAAACAACAACAACACGATATCAAAACCCTAACAACAACAAAACAAAATAAAACAAAACAAAACAACAATAATAACATAATTTGTTTAAGTTTCTTACGAATAACGTGATAACATTGTTCTTGTGGAGGAATTTGGCGGTTGAGACGTATACTACGAATCACATCATCAAGGGACTATAATTGCGTGAGCGCATGAAGTAAGATAATCGAACCCCTATATAAAGCTAGAAATTGTACATGGTATAGAGAGACTTTAAATTATAAGATCTATATTTTTGAAGAGTTGTCCTAAAATCTTCGTCATCAAATTATATTCTCATCCTTGCATACTCTATAGAGGGCGGTGTTTCATCGTAACACCGGTGAAACTACTATCTATTTATATTATTAAATTAGGTACCTCTTTCTCGCATGATGTTTTCAATTTACTTTAATTTGTTGAAATTTTAAGTTCATTTGGATATGAATTACTACAGCAAAGTGTGACATGAATTACTACATCGAAATGTTTTTTTTTTTTTTTTCTGTTTAATTTGTTGAAATTTTAGCTTTGTTTGGATATGAATCACTATATCAAAGTGTTAAATGTTTTTTGTTTTTGTTTAATTTGTTGAAATTTTAACTTTGATTTGATATCAATAACTACAACGACAAGTATTTTGTATTTGTTTAATTTGTTGAAATTTTAGTTTGTTGAAATTTTAGTTTCGTTTGGATATGAATCACTACATCAAAGTGTACTTGTTTTTTGTTTTAACCATGCTAAAAATTGATTGTCTAACCTCAATTTAGTTAGAGGACAATTTAGAAGTATACATGTTGAGGAGTAGTGATAGAAATACTCCATTTAAAACTTTGTATATTTGTTATCTCTCGTTGAGCCAAATAAATGTAAGTTATACCATTTTATGTGGCGTTCATTTTTAAAATGTAGGATCCGCATTAATTTAATGCAATAATAAAAAAATGAATGTTAGAAAAAGTATTGATAACATTGTTTATATGTTGAGATAGGCCTTGATGAAGTTTTGGTCCCTCATATTGTTATGGTCACAAATTTCTGATTGACTACGAAGTTCTTCATTTAGTTTGCTCTATCAATGACAACTTTGAAATTTCAAAGTGAGAAGTGAGGAGGGTTAGAAAAAAATTATTTAAATTTATTAGCGGGAGCGTGTAACAAGAGTTTACTAGCACTATACATATTGGGTTAAACTTACAAAATCAATCCATCAAGTGTGTAGTTAACTACTGTCCTACAAAATAGTGTGTTGTTAACTGTTCCTCTAAAAGTATACAAACATCTTTGAACTTTTCACCATTTTTAGTAAATTTAAGTTTAGTAAATTTCCATTTTATCGACCAGTGTTACTTTTTCTATTTGTGAGTATCATTTATTAAAGAAGTTTTCCCTTCCCTTTGTTTGCTCCATTTATTGAAGCGGCAAGCAAAAGAAAATTACTTTAAGGAGAATGCTAAATCAAGTAAATTTTGATAAAAAAATGATGTAATTACTACTTGATCAAAAACAAGAGTATATTAGTGGAAAAATAATAATAAATGTTGTATTGATATTCAAAACTGATAGATAATTATTTTGAGACATGAAAAACATGTTATAAAGATAATTAAAATGGGACATAGAGAGTAATGAGATTACCTTTAATTATGGGTTTAAGTATGAAGCCTGAAGCCAAAATCTGGTAAATGGGAGTTAGTGTTTTTTAAAATCAAAGTGAGTTCGACAAAATCACAATGATATTATGATTTTATTAATAAAACTTTAAAATACAACTTTTGTCAAAATCAGTGTAGGTTATCATAACTTCGTCAAGTTCAACGTCAATCCTAACATACACTCAACAATGTCGCATTGTAGAATGTTTGATAAATTACTAATGCACCAAATCTTTCCTTGATTTGAATACATTTGCCATGAATGAGACATACGGGTCCTACTAACACTATCAATTGTCTTTTCTTTTCATTTTTCCAAAGACCACAATTAATTTGTGTTGAGATAATTAATTAACACTACATATTCGGGAGACATATAACTTTGGCCTTATTATGAATTAATGTAAAATTAACCAACAATGAATTGATCTAAAATGGTAAAAGATTTAGACCCTCTAAGTAGTTGAGGAGAGGTTTGATCATGATAAACAAAAAAAAAGTGAAATTAGATGGATTTAAGAAATGAAAATATGTTATATTACTAATTTTTTTCGATAAAAATGTTTTAGTACTAATGGTTGAATAGACAGTTGAAAATTGTTTGAATGGTTGATTAATAAGATGGGGGGACACAATTTCCCTACCTTCACGTATATAAGGGGAAGGGACCACAAAAAACATATTGCATGACCAAATCAAAATCAAACAGTCCTCTATGCTTCTATCACAATTTCATCCCTTAATTTCTCTATACTTTTCCCCCACAAACAATACAAACACACGTACGAAATATCAGTTTAGGGGAATGTTGTCTGGTTCGAGACCATTCTTCTTCTGAACCATTATAGACAGACAAACCACCAAGGATGAAATGGAATGATTTCGGACCAGGCTTCATTCCCCTCAACTCTAAGTTTCCTATAAGCTTTTGTTTTTTTCCTACTAACAATTGAATCCATTCTTTTACTACAAGAAAGTTCAGTGCTCAACACCTATTAAGTAACAGGTAAGAGTTCTTTTCTGTTTGTTTTTTCATGATACATTTAGTATTGCTTTCCTTTCTTAAAACTTGCAGAAGACCAGTTCTAAAACTCTTATTCTTGAAATTTGATATAACATGATGTTCATTGTTGAACGTGACTATTAGTTTAATTATGTGATACTCTCATTGACCATACATATATAAGAGAAGTTGCATCAACCAATATCTGTAATGTAAGTTATTTTTGTGTTTCAACTAGCTAGCATTGTCCTTTAATATTGTTAAATGATTATATCCTTAAGTATTAACAACATCAAGTTAATATATATTTTGCTAATTTTCAAAATTTGTCAATTGGGACAAATTACCGTAGCATCGATCTCATATCCTTGTAAAGTCGGCTATTGTTATCGCTTGTTCTCAAATCTTTTATCAACTTCACGGTTGTATTAAGCCAAAGAGGCTAGGGAAGGAAGGGTTTGTGATTGTACAAATTGTCTTTGTAATTTGACATGTTGGTGTATACACCTCTTTTTACCAAATTTGTTGAAAACATGTTGCTGGTGTGAAAATATGGCAAAGAGAAAAACCGCGTTGATGTGAACAAATTTAGTATATGATTTATCTTTTATTTTCCTTTTTTAATATCTGAAGTTGCACTTTTGTTAACTGTCTTTGCTTGCGATGAGTTACAAAGAATATAAATTTTGGAACTTTCACTTTATTAGTTGTATTCCATTGCATGAATTCACATTCCCTATCTTTATCTTGATCCCACATTCATGCATCAAGATATCAAGTAGTTGCTTCAACAATATCATCCAGTTCAAAAAATTACAAATTTTAATTTTATAATTTAAAATATCGAGCTTGAATGAAAATCATTCAATCTTGATCAAACGGTCAACGATGTACCAACTGAATGCAGCCTCACACAAATCAAATAACTAATCAAGATGAAGCTTTGAGTTTCTCTTTTTATTTTCAACCCTATGACCGTCATCATAACAATTAATATGTCCTACTCATAACTCATGAATATTGCCTTTTAATGCCGTGTGGGTCAGACTATGCATGAATGCCCCAGCACCATAGGTTCGTGATAATTGGACCATTACTCTTAACCTTTTTGTTTTATACTACAATCTCCCTCACACATATTGCTTATACTGCAAATATGCCAAGTTAGCAGTAAATTAGTTGTTGTATTAGTATATGTATCAATGCACCATGTTCCCTCTTCTGTATTGTTGTATAACGTTAGTTTCTATACAAGAAACATAGTTTTGAATCTTAATAAACGTGTCTAATACTTATTTTGTTTAATAACATAACACAGTCTTCGTAAAAAAAACCATAATATATATAGATGCAGATTAGGATATTATAATACATACTTACTTTGTTTAATATCATAATACATTCTTCGTAAAAAAAACATAATTTAGTCATTAGTTCATTATCAATATCATTATGTTATTTTATTTTTTGTGTGAATGTAATTATCATTACATCTACAAATATAAAGGGGATACACCCTTTTGAGCTGAATCTTTTCTTCCATTTTACCCTTCATGATATTTTGATTTAACAATATGGTTTATTTCTTTGACATATTTATGGTTTGAACATTACAAAAGGTAGCTATTCTATTTTTCATTCTTGTCATAGAATTTGGTGCATATGATATTCGAGTCCTCGCAACACATAGAGTATGTGAAATTTTCTCATTTATTCAGAGAAACTAATCAAGTTGTTGATGCTTAGGCAAAGATTAATTTATCTCAACCTCTTTATTGAAGATTTACATATCATGTTTTCGTTTTTTTTGCTTGTAGAGTTCGTACTCATAAACTTTTAGTTTAGTTTTGTTTCTTTTGGAGTTTTAATCCCCCTTTTTCACAAAACAGTAAACACGAATAGTAGTGCTTATCAAATTCATACTCATTGTCATCTTTAATTTCATGAGTCATGTTACTTAATATAATTTGGATTCACTTTTAATTAAATAAGATAATATTTATGACTATGAAGTCTAGTCGTGACTCTGAAGTCTTTGACGGTTACATGTATTGTATAGTTTTGTCAAAAGAGGATGATAAAAAACTATATAATGATATTGTGTTTCTATGAAAATCTGACTTTGCCTTTATGAGAAGGTTTCTCGTGAACAATTCTTTTTTTTTTTTTACACACGTATAATACTTTTTTCACACAAATATAACAATATGTGGTCAAATGCACACATTTACACAAGAAAGATAATAAGTGTCCTAATGACACTTGTTAAGAAGTATAAAGAAATTTTTTGTCTTTGAATTGATGCAATCAACACATTAAAACTTGAAAAAGTAATTTTTTCTACCTAAAACATACCGATTAAAATAAGCACTTGTTAATATTTAGCATATGTCGTAATGGACACTTTGTCATCGATATTTATTCTTTCTGATGGATACTTTGTCATCGTTGCTTATGCCGTAATTATGACACTCTTAACGTTGTCACACAAATATATAGTGGATTTGGGATGAGAATATTCATATTCCCCACCAGATGAGTCAAAAGAGAAGAGAGACATATTGAGTATGTGATCAACACAAAAATAAAGTGGATACCTACGCTCGATAAAGACCATTTGAATCCCTACTCAACGTATATAGTTGCATATATTCCCATGTGTTTTTCTTCTATTCTAGCTAGCTTTTTCTTAACTTGACAACTTTGCAATACCATTAAAGCAAGTACAAGTATTCCGAAAGAACGTTGAAAATTTTATCATAACGAGCAGAAGAGAGATTTTGTCGGCGGTCATTGTCACAAATCCTTTACCATGAAGGAAAAAGATGCAGTGAAAAGTGGAAGAGAATTAAAGGGGGACAAATTATCCACTAGTCTAGTGTAGCTGCAGATAAACAAGAATTATGTTGTAAGAGGAATGAGTATGATGAGTATATGAAGACATGGATATTTCATCTCCAAAGCGACGCATGAACCTTGCAAATTTTAACCGAAAATATTACTAAATTCATACATACTTCAAAAAAGATTTTGTCAAAAAATAAAAGATTTACTTCAAAAAATATAATGATGCACAAGATTACTATCCAATTTTACCTCTAAAAAAAAAGATTAGCATCCAATTTAATTTGTGTCAATCTTAAATCCCAAGTAATTCTACATAAACTCGACACTATATATACTTGTAAATACACATGCTATAACATAACATCAAAAACCCCAACTTTAATGCAGTTCATTCCTTCTTAGTTCAAGAAATCTATGCAACCTAGAGAAATAATGAAGACTCAAGAGAAGGGTGATAGGTGAATCTTATAACCAATGAAGTTATTAGTTATAAGAAATTTGCTAAGTCTAGGCAAAAGTATGTATATATGATGTTACAATTGAAAAAGTTGTTAATGACATGGAGATTAGCGCATCTACTATGCCCCTTGACAACCAAAATGATGCGTTGCAGCACCTCACAGATGTCCACCCCACACTAGTTAATTCCAATGATGGGCAGATTTTGCATGTTAATTCCAATGATGATGCAGCTGTGCAGATTTTGGAAGCTCAAATAATTCAGCCACTACAAGTCACTACGGTGCAACAACAAGAGGCACACACCAGCAAAAACATTCAGAGCGATTTGGATTTATGGGCTAGAATTCGTGAGTATGACCAACGGACTGCCGAGGAGGGATTTACGCAAGTACTAAGCAAGCAGCAGAAACAAGCAAGGAAGAAACAAGTCTTGGGAAAGCCACCGTATAACACCCGTACTATGGGTGGTCCTTCTCCATCTATCCAATGAATCAGATATATTGGAACGTCTGAGGTAAATGTTGTGCTGATATGGTTAGACCTCTTCCGGCGGAGTTACATATGGATCTCTTGCGTCATAGGATTGACTTGCCTAATTACAGATTTTCATAGTCTTTTGTAGCTTGTTCTCGTTTTTTTTGTGAGGGTTTTGGCCTAGTCCCCCCTCTTCTTGTATATATTTTTTCCTTTTTTTAATAAAATTTAGAGTTTGGCGGCATAAGATGAAGGTTTCCCGGGGTGCCAACCTAGTTGGCATGTCAGTGTTTCCTCTTGATGCCTGTCCTTACTCCTTGCTTAGCAAAAAAAAAAAATGTATATATGCAATATCCCTTAACAAACTTCGGAAAAAAGGAAAAGAAAGAGAAAGAGAAAGAAAGTGTGAAACGAAAAATTAGAAAGTGGTACAACAACGTCAAGAAGCCAAATAAAAAGGAGGTAACGGTAACAAGTTGCTTAATGAATCGAAGAACAAGTTATTTGATTCTTGAAAAATTTAGTAAGTTTTCTGATGCTCATTATTATTGACTAGGTAAAGGTTAATTTCATGATCGTTCGAGTTCTCATCAATTGGGCAAAGGTTAATTTCATGATCGTTCGAGTTCTCACTATTTAATTTCTAGAAAATTTAGTTTTATCTTATTTTTTTATTTTCCATTAGATTTTTTTGTTACCTATTTTTCCATTAGATTCTTTGTTTTGTTACACGAGAAGTTATTATCAAAATTAGAAATATTTTTGTTTAATATTTCCTACGAAAACAATAACCTTGTATTTATTATTTCCTATCCCAAAAGCAAAAGAGAGAAAGTTGTGCCTATCCCAAAAGAAAAAGAGAGAATATTATCGTTTTTGTATTTTAAGGGTATGATTTGTCAATTCCTCTTGTTTTTTTCTTCTATAAAAGTAATTAATGCTATATATTTGGAAAACTAAAATTTGTTTTTTTTTAAAAGTTTGTTTGTTTTTTTTATAACAAAATTTGTTTCTTATCATCTTTACATTTGGAATTGTTTGTTATGAGAGAGAACAAATGTGCAAAAAAAAATAGGAATTGGTTGGAGAAAAAGATTAGTAACTAACAATTGTTTGTTAGGAGAGAAAGATTACATATTAAATTTATTGGAAAGAGAAAGTGTGTACAAAAAAATAGAAATATATTGGTGGATAAAAATAAGGGTATAATAAGAAGTAAACGTGCAAAAATACGCTTCACTAATTTGATGTTAATATTCTAAAAAGACACTTAAAAAGGAAAGGAGGGACTATTTATTACAAATATTTAGACAAGTACTCTCATGTCTATTTATGTAAATTATGAAACTTTTTATAAAATTATTTAGATTTTTTGAGCCTTTTTTTTATTTCTTTCTATTATACCCTAATTTTAATCCATCTAAAAAATTCCTATTTTTTTTGCAAACACTTTCTCTTTTTAATAAACTTACTGTGCAATCTTTCTCTCATAACAAACCATTGTTAGCTTTGTGACAAAACAAACGGTTGTTAGTAACCCTCCCTCTATCCAACCAATTCCTAGTATTTTGCATATATATTCTTTACCTTTTCCATCATAATTTTTTTTTTTTTATATTACACTTGAAATTTTTAAGAATATTACTCATCTTATTTATAGAATTTTAACTCTTTATATAACCATTACTATAGGTAGCAAAATTTGGTTTAACTTTGCAGATAACAAAACACAAATTTTGCTTAAAAAAATTTGTTTAAAAGAACAAACAAACTTTGTTTTAATTCTTTTTTTTCTTTTTCAGTTTTATTGAAAATGAGTAAGTAGGAGTAATTGAGAAATGATATAATCGACAAATTATACGCTTAGACTATCCAAATGACAATTAGATAAGAACAAAAAATTACGTTAATTAAAGAAGCTCTTTGTTATGCACAATGACGAATTCAGAAATGTTGACTTGCAGAGGCAAGATTTTATATGATAAATATTTATAGAATTTTTTTAGCAATACAAACTTGATTTAATAATAACATCATTATCATTGAGCAAAATACTCGAGATTATAATCACTATCTTATTATATATTAGAAAAATTAAAAACTCGCCAACATCTACAAGTTAAAATTTATTAAAAAAAAGTATCTACAAGTTAAAATTGTTCTTTACATGTCTTTATATATAAAAAAGTATGGGGAAAATTATTCAAAATTTCATATCAAATGCGTTTACACATTTGATTTTATAAAATTCATGAGTGAAACTCTTTTTTATGGTATGCATTTATATTTAATGGGGACAATATATTATTTTAAGAGTGAACAACCAATAAAATATCAAAAACTTAACAAATATAACAAAACGAGTAGTGGGGGCAGTTGCCCCCAATCTACTATGCCTAGATCTGTGGCTGGTTAGGCTCACATCTTGCGCTTAACTTGATATCTTTTTCAAATGACAATTAAAAAAGAACTTGTGGAGTAAATGAAAGATAAACTACATCAAAACTTAATACTTTTTCCGTTCTAAATATAAAATCAATTTACAAAAAATTTGTCCCAAAATATTACTGACATTGAGGTAATATCCGTTTTATATATAGGCCTAAATGCAATTTGAACACTCTTAACAAAATATCGTCAAAGTATTAGATAATTGTATTTAGTATTGTGTATAATTTTCTGAGCAATGCTATTTGTCTAGAAGAATTTTGTCCCGAGCGTATCCCGAAAACCATTGAGTCAATACAGTTGTTTCCTAGCCGGTAAAAAGGGGGGGCATGGGTGTAATTTAGGGCAGATTTTCACTAAGGGATTGTTTGAATTGACTTATTTTAGAGTTTATGCAAATAAATATGCATTAATGTATTATTTATAAGTTTGTTAAGGTAGTTTATGAAAAAGCAACTTATAAATATACAATTTTCGTCAATACGATCTTATGAATTAACATAAAAATTTAATTATTTCCATAAACTCTTTTTCATAAACTCAAAATAAGCTCAATTCAAACAGACCCTAAAATCAAGGTTCGTGAAATCCTCGTGGCATTATCTTTCGCTGGATCAAGCAATTTCCAAATTTTTTTTTTGGACAATGCTATATACAGCGATAGAATTTACAACGACATTTTCACGAATGTATTTTTACTATGTATTTTAAGCACTACAAGTTTTCTTTTTTTTTTTTTTTTCGTTTTCAAAGAAGTATTAGAATCAAAAGGTAATGGTAATTGTCTGTTTGGCACCGCCACACCACTTGGGTTTCCTGGTAGACGTGTCTCCATGTCCCCATGCGTATCTGTTGTGCTTTTGCTGGCCAGTTTTTTATTCTATAGTTAAAAGCATTAGTGAATTTTCCGCGAAGAATAAATTCGTGAGATAAAGCATTTCCCTTTTTTTTTTTTTTTTTCAGCAGTGCTATATCCAATAAAAATAAAAAATAATTTCACGAACTTATCACGGGCGTATTCTAAATTTCTAACATACATGTACCAGCTCTCCTCTAAAAAAATCATGTATTGGCTTTCAATTTTTTTGTGCAAACTAGCATTCAGTTTTTAAAGTTTTTGAAGTTATTTTTTTATTTTACTTTTTTTTAATTTTAGATTTAATTTGTATACATTTACGATATAACTTTTTTTACACATGCATGCTATCAAATCATTATACGATGTCACATTTTTAGATAAGCTCCTAAAATATCTTAAAATATATCTATATGTTGTGATTTGATTGAGTGCATGTATAAAAAAGTTACACCATCAGTACATAAAAATTAAGGTAAATACAAAAGTATATTTGAAATTTGGTTTGGTATGCATCCATTATCCAATTATTCCATATAATGTCATAATTTTGAGAGGGTGAATCCTATAACTAATGAAGTTATCACTTACAAGGAATTTGCTAAGTCTAGGCAAAAGTATGTGTATATGCAATATCCCTTGACAAACTTCGAAAAAAAGGAAGAGAAAGAGAAAGAAAGTGTAAAGCAAAAAATCAGAAAGTGGTACAACAATGTGAAGAAGCCAATAAAAAGCAGGTCAACAGTAACAAATTGCTTAATGGATCGAAGGTTAATTTCATGATCATTGGAGTTCTCACGATTCAATTTCTAAAATTCTTTTTAGTTTATCTTTTTTTAAATTTTCCATTAAATTTTTTTTTGTTACATATTTTTCCATAGACAAACTTGAAGGGTGTTTCGTATGTTGAGGATTAGTGTGTAGTATGATATTCCCATAGAAACGCTGTTAGTTCGTCAACTCATTCTCGTTTTGCTTGATCCACTATTTTTTGGAAATTTATTAAGAACTAGACTCTAACCCTTGCGATGCACGGGTATTGCACAGGTTTTGAAGAATATAAATATCATATTGATTATACATTCAATACTATGTTATGAAACAACTGCAAAAAGGATAAAAAAAAATGCAAAAAATACATCAATTTAAGCTATTAACTTTGTTTTCTTACCAAATAATATTACCAGTTGTGTTCCTGAATTTCTTCTTTGTTAATAATGAAAAGAAATTGCAATCAGAAAAGGAACCGATGAGACATTTGTGACTCTAAAAAAAATGTTTTAGTACGGTATATCAATTTTGGAAGCAACAATATACCAATCAAAATGGAAGTGGCTTAGTGGTGAAAATTGTAAAGTGTAGTCATATGGTACCCGATTCGATTCCTTGCAAAACCTTTTTTTCAAAAAGTTTATTCAGACCCGCCAAAAAGGGCGGGATTAGGGTTAAGTCAGACTGTCTAACATTTATATATATAAAGATTATGTTTCTTTTGCTAATTCGACCTGAGAAATCTTGGAACTATTAGATTGCAAATTGAGTTCTATTTTTATTTTATTTTATTTTATGATGATTGTGTGGGGAAGTCCATGTCGCAAATGTCATATTTCTCAAAAACTTATGCATCCTTTAAGTTGTAATAGTGGATAAAGCCTCAACTTATATCCATTAAGAAAAATAGTCTATAATAACTACAACAAATTTAATTTGACTTGGTGTTGGTGGAATTGGTCCAAGGATGTCACTCCCCCAAGTGTTGAAGGTCCATGTAATCACTATGTGATGAAGTATCTTGGGTGATTGATATGAATGATTGGCAAACCTCTGATACTCTTTGATTCTTTGCACAATTTCTTTGCAGTATGCTTGTAGGGTTGGACAACAATACCTAACGTGAGGACTGAGGACACTTGAGGCCATTGTCCTAGATTTGATAGTCATTAGTGGTGTAAAAGTAATTTAATTGTTATATTGACAGACACGATGACGAAGCTAGCAATATTTTTATGAGGTGACCACATGTATATACTTTTTAAAACTAATTTAACTTAAGCAACAAAAAAAAAATCACAATAACTATTACTCTCTCTGTTCCTTTTTAAGTGGTTTTTAGCGTGAATTTTTCCTTACTATTTAACTTTCGTTTTGATATTTTAAGGGTACGATTTGTCAATTACTCTTATATTTTTCAATAAAACTAATTAATGCTATATATTTGGAAAAATAAAGTTTGCTTTTTAAAACAAAGTTTGTTTGTTTTGTTTAAAAACAAAATTTGTTTCTTGTTATCTTCAAATTTAAACAAATATAGGTTGGTTTGTTAATGATGTTTCAACAACAATATTTAAATCTCGTAAAGGAGTAATCTCAACATTCAAATCTATGTCGCACGGTGTGAATCTAACATTGGTTGAAGCCATAGTTGACGCCTTAATTTTGGTTAAAGGAGTTGGAGGAAAATTAATTTTTATTTTTACTTTTTGATTAATGTGAAGTTGTAATAATTTTGATATAGACTTAAAATAATTAAAGAGATATGCACAATATTTAGAAAATTGAAAATTGTTTATTATAAGAGAAAGATAAAGCACGCACAAAAATAGAAATTTGTTGGAGAAAGAGAGTAGTAACTAACAATTGCTTGTTACATATTAAATTTATTGGAAAGATAAAAGTGCGTGCAAAAAAATAAGAAATTATTAATGGATTAAAATAAAGGTATAATAAGAAAAAAAATGTGTAAAAATACACTTCGTTATTTTTGTGTTAAAATTCTAAAATGACACTTAAAAAGGAACGGAGGGAGTACTTACTTTTTTTTAAATAAAGGAGACTTGCCAAAGAAGCAAGCCCCTAGAAATATTATAGATAATCAAGAAAGATACAAGAAAGAGGGGGGACAAACAACCAAAAACCCTCCACAAATTAACAAAACCTGGAGTAAGGCAAGCCTAATCTATTTCTAGTGAAGGCTTCACTAATCTGTTGAGGCAAATGATCCCACCAAAAAGAAGTGTTCAAACTAAGACCTATATTAGCCAATTGATCTGCACAATGATTGCCCTCCCTATACATATGAGTTACAAAAAAAGACATAGAAGAAGTTAAGTGAATCCAGTTGATCTGCGGAGGGAGTACTTACTAGCGAAAAGACGGGCACGTTTATTGTGCTAACATTTAAAAATTATGAACGTTGTTTTTTTTTTTATGAAATTTTGATTTTGATTAAAACTAAAAATATAAATGTTTGTTGCATTTTAGTGACACCAACAACATTCTTTATTTCTTTAAAAAAAACAACAATCTTTATTGCAGAAAAAGTTTTTTAAGGGTATAATTGGAATAATAAAAAAGTAAGTATAAATATACTCATCTAATTTGTTACATTTTTTAAATGATAAAGAAAAATAAACTAGACATATATATATATATATATATATATATATATTCATATCATGTTTGTTACAATTTTTTAATATTTAAATTTATCCTTATCTATTTGTTACACGTATTATTTGTATTGAAAATTGAGGACATTTTTGGAAAGAAAAACCCAACTCAAAATAGCTGAAATAGGTTGTTTTCTTTATATATAGTATAGATATAAAATGTTCTGCATAAAATATACACTTGATTCAATGAGAACGAATTATACTAAAAATGCAACAATAGTAGCTGTTTATGAAAATTGAACCCCGACTCAAATTCATTCATAATTGCATTTGAGTTAAACTAACTTATTTTATATGTGTGGTTGGTTGTGGATGTGGGCCTACTATTGTCTTATTTTATTTATTAAATAAACCAATTATTATTATTTATCTCATTTGGGTGTTAATCTTCCGGTTTCTATATGATAGGATTAAATAATTCAAAGTACGACCGGAAGCTAAATAAGGATGGAAAAAAATTATTTCACTTAAAATAAATTTGGGATACCTAAATATATATTATTAGGGGTAGCTAGATATAAAAATATTCCTACTCACTCAAACAAATATTTTAGGCGTTCAATTGTCTTCTTGTTCTGAGTTAGGGTTTGCAAGAGTTTGTGGTAATATAAACAAAAATGCAATAAAAGTAAGGAAACTTTACAAGTTAAAAGACATGTTTGGGTTAAACTTTATTAAATACTTCTCAATTGTACCTTCTTGATTGATTATATACTTTAAATTTTTCAATTATATCTTCATTTGTCGCTGATTATAGGTTTTCATGTTTGAGAAACAACGAGAAATCTATCGTATCTCTTAAATTTGCACGTCTAATTAAATTAAATAATTTGTAAGATAGCAGTAGGATTCAACAATGATTTGTGATAGTAAATTTAGTCATATGTCTCTTAAATACTCTTAACCTATAACCTTGAATCTTTTGGATGGATAATCGATATGTCAGACCCTCGAGTAGCCACGAAATACTGATTATCAAGTTAGAAATGGAGGAATCTCCTAAGAGGAAAGGTATTTAGAAGAGTTCAAGTTCTAAATTTTGAGGACGAAAGAGGGGTAGAGTGTAATATCTGATATGCCACTATACCCAGATACAACGTAAATTAATAGGAATTTCATGTTAAGGAGGGGTAATTGTGTCTTTCCCACAAAAAGAGTATTTAAGCCTAATTTTAGTCTTTTTCCTTCACTTCCTCATTTTCTACGCTCAAGAAAAGCCAGAGCTCTTTCCATCTCTGCCGAGCTCAAGAAGAATTGAAAGTGAATTTGAAGGAATTGGAACTTCTGTTCATCCATGATTTTCCATTCATAAATTACAAGGTGAGTTTCTTATTTAAGTTTTGATTTTTGCTTATGGTTTAGGAATTGAGACTGAATTTCATGGATTTATTTAAGAGGTTAATGATAGTTGGGCAAGGAGGCTGATGCTTGGGTATTTGGTTTGAAGTAGAGAGTTTGGGAAGAAATTAAAGAGTACGCATGAGCCAAAGTTAGGGGTTTAAAAATTGGCGGAAGGTCAAACTGTTACATGAATGTTTGTTATTGAAGCTGCTCATTGGATGTGCAAAGGCTGAGTGCTTAGAAGTGCACAATGGAGTTAATCATAAGCTACTTTGGAAGTGGCCAGAAGGGATTAAAAGGTGAGTTCCTAGTAGTTAGTTTTCCCACCTTTGGGGTTTTAGCCCATATAATTATTTTGTGAGATAACACTAATTTAGAATAAATGTATATGTACTAGTATTACCCCTTGCTGTTAATGTGTGTTTCTATGTTAGGATTGATGTTGGAAAAATGTTTTAAGGCTATGCAATCAGTTTCATGTCACTAAACCTTGTCAACTTTGAAAACTCAAACTTATGCAACCATGTTTGTTTTCTTAAAAAGTTCATTTCAAATATGGCAGGGCTGCACATCAAATGATTGCTTATCTTGTGGAATTAGTTATGTGGCCAAAGTTTGAAACCCTTGCTCTTTCAAAACAATCTTTTTCAACACGGCAACATAACAATTTGGTTGCTTATTACAAGATTTTGATTGTTATATGGCCAAGCTTAAATCACTTGTCTGCAATAAGATGCCACGTGATTTTTATGTTTATGGTTATGTGGCTGAAGCTTAAATCAATTGTTTATTTAATTTATGCAATAAGATGCCACATGACTTTCCAACATGAGTCCTAATATATGAAAGTCATACATTGACAAGAGAGATAAATTAAGAATAATTTATATATATGAATAGTTTATGAATTAGGACATGTATATGCATTTGCATCAGATCAGACTTATAATAGCATACAGATGACGATCCTAGTCTACCCCCGATCGTCCAGTTTACAGGAATATGTTAGATAGTTTAGATAATGATTTTAGTATCTCATGGTCGTTCAAGTACGTAGAGCACACACGCACGTATAAACCCGAAATGGGTTGATTATAGTCGTATGGCGATCGTAGGTTTCCCCCGAGATTGCCTAGAGCCTAGGATAGGTGGAACTCACTGAGACATCCTGTCTCATCCCAATCCTTTTTTTTTTTATTTTACAGATTAGCAGGTTGCTTGTTTTAAGAGGAGGCAGATATGCGGTCGAATGGATTATCGTCAAGAGCTCGTCTCGTACAAGATGAAGATATTCTATGCTTTCAAATACTTATCAGATATATGTATTTGGCAATTGATATTTTTATCAGATGTACAAACTTATTTTGATGTGTCATTCATTTGGTCGAAATCATATTGTAATTTTAATGTATCCAGTACCAAGTTAACGCACATGTCATATGGCTACTCGAGGGTCTGACATGTCGATTATCCACGTGTAAAATTACTCTAGATCCTTTACTTAAAAATGGTGTTGTAAAGCACTTAATAAATCAAATAATGTGGGTAGATCTAAAAGACAAGTTTTCAACTGAACTGTAGAAATGGTTTGAAAAAAACTTAATGGATGTAAAGAGAAAAAAACCTTTCTTCCGCAGGTAGAAATATTATGATCAAATGTTTTTTTTTAAGGACGCTCTGATCAAATGTTAGTTTAGGTTACCCATACCTATCTTCGTATTTTCTAATGTACAAGTTTTTCCCCTTAAATTATTGGGAACATAGGAAGGAACAAGAGCAGTTTTTCTGTTTTTTGAGAATATTATGTTCGGTTTCAATTTTAGAGGGTTGAAAATGATTCTATGCTTGAATGATTTAGCATGTGTTTGGTTTTAATTTTAGAGGGTTAAATGTGATTCTAGAGATTGTGGAATTGATTTTATGATATTTGGATGATTTAAATTATAATTGATTTTGCTTGTAGAATTGATTCTACTTGAAACTATAACTTTAGCTTTTTGGCTTCTACAATTAATTTTAGGTTTAAATTTATTGCTAAATTCACTTTTACATAAATATATCCAAACAAAAAGCACCTTACATTTAACTCACTTTTTCCCTAAAAAAAAAATCACTTTTAACCCGAATAAATTTTACAGATTCACACAAAATCAATTCTCGTAAAAATTGAACCAAATCAATTCTCATAAAAACTGAACCAAACATACACTTAAAGGAGAATTGATTTTGTATGTAAAATTGCTAATTTTTTAGATTTTAGCTTCTAGAATTGATTTTAGCCTTACATTTATTATTTTTTTAAGTCAAATCAACTCATCAAAATTAGCATCGAAGAGGATCTCAATCCAACATGCCAACCCAAGTTGATTGCTTAAATTAATTTACTATTTAATCCACTTTCACTTAAAATATCTAAACAAAAATAATTTTATATTCATCCATGGCCTCTGGATCTGCAACGTTGACGCCTAAATCTTTGACTGAATAATCGATCTTTCAATATGAATCAAATGAACACCGCAAGAAGACGGTAAATCAAACAACACCGCACAAGACGACGAACAACAAACCACCACACTTAGATGATGAAATCACAAAGAAAAAACTAGATCTATGTGAAAATCACTTATTTAGATTGAAATAGAGAGAAAAAGATGAAGAGGGTGATTTCAGGTAAAAATTGACCCAAAACCACCCCTCAATGAAGAATCTGGAAAAGAAAACCTAGAGAGAGAAAATTAGGGCCGGCTTGTTGGAGAACTTTATCAACATGTAACAAACAATTGTTTCTTACTATCTTTTCCTCCAACAAATTCCTATTTTTTTGCACACTCTGATTTTCTCATAGCAAACAATTGTCAATTTTAAAATTACAAAAAACAAACTTTGTTTAAGAAAAAAAATTGTTTAAAAAAAACAAATTTTAGTTCTCCAAATACATAGCATTAATTAGTTTTATTGAAAAATATAAGATTAATTAACAAAGAGTATAATTGACAAATCGTATCTTTAAAATATCAAAACGATAGTTAAAGAGGAATGCTAAATTCACACATTTATTATTAAATTTTGTTTGTTTTTTCCTTTTGAAAAGTTTTACTAGTTTTTTCTCTCAAGTCAAATGTTAACCCAAAAGATTACCAAATTCATAAATACTTCAAAAAAAATATTTTGTCAAAAAATAAAAGATATACTTCAAAAAATATAACAATGCACAAGATTACCATCCAATTTTTTCTCTGAAAAAAAAAAGATTACCATCAAATTTAATTTGAGTTAAAACTCAACACTATAAATACTTGTGATACACATGTTATAACATCAAAACACCAACTCTAATGTTGGTTCAATCCTTCTTAGTTCAATAAATCTACACAACCTAGAGAAATAACGAAGACATCTGTGCAACCTAGAGAAATAATGAAGACTCGAGAGAAGGGTGATAGGGTGAATCCTATAACTAATGAAGTTATGAGTTACAAAGAATTTGCCAAGTCTAGGCAAAAGTATGTGTATATGCAATATCCCTTAACTAACTTCGGAAAAAAGGAAGAGAAAAGGAAAGAAAGTGTGAAGCAAAAAATTAAAAAGTGGTACAACAATGTGAAGAAGTCAAATAAAAAGCAGGTCAACGATAACAAATTGCTTAATGGATCGAACAACAAGTTATTTGATTCTTGGAAAAATTAGTAAGAGTTTTTTGTTGCTCATCATTATCAACTGGGCAAAGGTTAATCATTCGAGTTCTCACGATTCAATTTCTAAAATTCTTAGTTTTATTTATTTTTTTGTTATTTTCCATTAGATTTTTTTTGGTTGCATATTTTTCCATTAGATTCTTTGTTATGTTACTCGACAAGTTATTATCAAAATTATAAATTTTTATGTTTAATATTTCTTATAAATAATAATCTTGTATTTACTATTTCCTATCCCAAAAGAAAAAGAGAAAATTGTGTTTAGCGGTTTCAGAGTATGAGCTGGTTCCGATCTCTGTATAAAATCAGAGAGTAAGATGGCTTTCCATTAATCACAAAGTAGGTTGGCTTTCCATAAACAAACTTGAAGGGTGTTTCATGTGTTGAGAATTAGGGCATGGTATGACATTCCTATAGAAACGTTGTTATTTCATCAACCCATTCTCCTTTTGCTTGATCCACTATTTTTTGGAAATTCATTAAGAAATATGTTTTATGCTGATTCGACCTGCCCATTGTTTATGGATGTTCAACCAAGGCGAATTTCAGTTTGATTCTTAGGCAGTCAGAGAAATCTTGGAACTATTAGATTGCAAATTGAGCTCTCTTTTTTATGATGATTGTCTGGGGAAGTCCATGTCGCAAATGACATCTTTCAGCATAAACTTGTGCATCCTTTAAGTTGTAATAGTGGATAAAGCCTCAGCTTATATCCTTTAAGTTATTTAATTTTGTTAGTTATTTCATGGTTTGTTTGTTATTTAAAACATAGTTGATATAATTTCATTATTTAATTTTGTTTGTTATTTCCTATCAATTTCCTATCAAAGTAGATAAAACATGGTTAGTTCGGTTTGTTATAATTTAAAAGTAACAAACATTTGTATTTATATTTTTAATCAAAAATTAAAATTTTATAAAAAAATATCGTTAATATTTTTAAACGTTAACGAATAAAAAAACAAAAAGATGCACCTTGCTCGTTTTTTTGCTAGTTGATATACTTTCATTATTTAATTTTGTTTGTTATTTCCTTTCAAAAAGTTTTGCTAGTTTTTCTCTCAAGTCAAATGTTAACCGAAAAGATTTACAAATTCATAGATACTTCAAAAAAAGATTTTGTCAAAAAATAAAAGATTTACTTCAAAAAATATAACAATGCACAAGATTAGCATCCAATTTAATTTGAATCAATCTTAAATCCCAAGTAATTCTACATAAACTCGACACTATAAATACTTCTAATACACATGCTATAACATCATAACCCCAACTCTAATAGTTCAGTCCTTCTTGGTTCAAGAAATCTGTGCAACCTAGAGAAATAATGAAGAAATATGTGCAACCTAGAGAAATAATGAAGACTCGAGAGAAGGGTGCCAGGGTGAATCCTATAACTAATGAAGTTATCAATTATAAGGAATTTGCTAAGTCTAGGCAAAAGTATGTGTATATGCAATATCCCTTGGCAAACTTCGGAAAAAAGGAAGAGAAAGAGAAAGAAAGTATGAAGCAAAAAATTAGAAAGTGGTACAACAACATGAAGAAGCCAAATAAAAAGCAGTAAACGATAACAAATTGCTTAATAAATCGAAGAACAAGTTATTTGATTCTTGAAAAATTTAGCAAGAGTTTTACGATGCTCATCATTATCAACTAGGCAAAGGTTAATTTCATGATCATTGGAGTTCTCACGATTCAATTTCTAAAATTCTTAGTTTTATCGATTTTTGTTATTTTCCATTAGATTTTTTTTTGTTACATATTTTTCCATAGACAAACTTGAAGGGTGTTTCGTATGTTGAGGCTTGGTGTGTAGTATGATATTCCCATAGAAACGCTGTTAGTTCGTCAACTCATTCTCCTTTTGTTTGATCCACTATTTTTTGGAAATTTATTAAGAATTATGTTTTTTGCTGATTCGACCTGCACGTTCGTCTATTAGATTGCAAATTGAGCTCTATTTTTATTTTATTTTATGATGATTGTGTGGGGAAGTCCATGTCGCAAATGTCATATTTCTGCACAAACTTATGCATCCTTTAAGTTATATCCATTAAGAAAAATAGTCTATAACAACTACAATAAGTTTAATTTGACTTGGTCTTGGTGGAATTGGTCCAAGGATGTCACTCTCCCAAGTGTTGAAGGTCCAAGTAATCACTATGTGATGATTGATGAAGTATCTCGGGTGATTGATATGAATGATTGGCAAACCTCTGATACTCTTTGATTCTTTGCACAATTTATTTGCAGTATGCTTGTAGGGTTGGACAACAATATCCTGATGTGAGGACACTTGAGGCCATGCATGGTCCCAGAGTTGATAGTTAATAATGGTGTAAAAGTATTTTAATTGTTGTATTAACAGAGACTTGCAATATTTTTAGGCGTATAATTGTCTTCTGGTTCTTAGTTAGGGTTTGCAAGACAACAAGAGTTTGTGGTAACATAAACAAAAATGCATAAAAGTAACGAAATTTTATAAGCTAAAAAACATGTTTGGGTTAGACTTCATTAAATACTCTTAAATTGTATCTTTTTGATCGATTATATAATTTCATATTTTCAGTTATATCTTCACTTGTCGCTTATCGTTGGTTTTCGTGTCCGAGAAACAACGAAATCTATCGTATCTTTTAACTTTGAACGTCTAGCTAAATTAATTTGTAAAATAAAGTAGGATTCAACAGTGGTTTGTGACTTTAAATTTAGCGATACGTCTAGAATCTAGCATAAACATGTGAACTTGTAAAACACTTAATAAATCAAATAATGCGGGTAGATCTAAAAGACAAGTTTTCAAATGTTTTTTTAAAGGACATTTTGATCAAATGTTAGTTTAGGCTATCCATACCCATCTTAGAGTGTTTTCTTATGTACAAGGTTTTTCCCTTAAATTATTGGGTGAACATAGGAAGGAACACGAACAGTTTTTTTTTTTATGTTATTTTATGGTTGGTTCAATTTTGGAGTGCTGAAAGTGATTCTATTTGAAGGAGAATTGATTTTGTATGTAGAATTGCTAAACTTTTTTTTAGCTTTTGGCTTCTATAATTGTTTTTTTTTTTGGTACAAGCTTCTATAATTGGTTTTAGCCTTACATTTATTGTTTTTTTTAAGAAATCAAACTAGCTCATTGGAATTACCATCGAAGAAGACCTCAATCCAACACCTCCAAGCCACCCAAGTTGGTTGCTTAAATTTATTGTTAAATCAACTTTCACTTAAATATATCTAAACATAAATAACTTTACATTCAAGTAAGTTTTATCAAGAATCAATTTTAAAAAATTAATTTAGTCAAAATCAATTCTTCTTATCACATAACCAAAGAGTAAATAGGCAATTACCCCCCGAAAAATTGTAAGTTTCGTCAATTACCCCCTAACGTTAACAAAACTTCAATTACCCCCCTGAAATTACACAACGTTAATCAATTTACCCCCCGTTAAATTCTTCTGTTAGCCAACATGACGTTTTGCAATTACCGTCTGAAGTTTTGCACTTATGTGCAAAATGCCTTCCGAACTTGAAAATTTATATATATTTTTCTTATTCTTGACTCAAAAAAACATTAAAAGTTAACAATTACCGGTTAGCTTTACAACGCAACATTATCCCTTCTTCACCTTTCTCAAATTAAAACATCCCCATCACTTCTTGGACTACAAGTAAGTAAGTTTCAACCATTTTTGTAACTTCTTGCATATCTCCATCACTTCTGCACCTATTAAGGTATATGTATGGATGTGATCACTAACCTGGACTAAATTCTTGTAATGAATTTACCAAAATAATTTATCTCGAATGTTTTTCTTGAAGCATGAGAAGCTTAAGTTTGAAAGAATTGAAGTGATGGTTTAATGTATGTGTCCTCTATTATGTAGTTTCAAAATGCAAGTTACTTACTTGAATCCTCAATACAAAACAATAGGAAAAGGGTTTCTGAAGCTTCAACTTATTAATCAGAGATCAGATTTCTCCTTTGCATTGTTTTCTGGTGGCCTCTCAAATGTAAGACCATCATTAGTTTGAACTAGTTACTTGTGTTATGCATTACTGATTACTAATTACTTTGAACTTTTATAAACAGGACAGACCAAATTATCATTATAGTTTTATTCTGTTAATTTGAAGTCATGAATTCAATTGCTCTCTATAAACTTACAACAAATTACTCTTATACTACATCCCAAACTGAAGAAGAAAGTTAGGGGGATTTATCGCAACATTAGCGGTTAGCTAACCGTTAATTGTTTGCCTTTAATATCTTTTGAGTTAAGGATAAGAAGAAAAAAATATAAATTTTCAAGTTCGGGGGCATTTTGCACATAAGTGCAAAACTTCAGGGGGGTAATTGCAAAACGTCATGTTGACTAACAGAAGAATTTGACGGAGGAGGTAAATTGATTAACGTTGTGCAATTTCAAGGGGGTAATTGAGGTTTTGTTAACGTCAGGAGAGTAATTGACGAAACTTACAATTTCGAAGGGTAATCGCCTATTTACTCCATAACCAAACATACATTCAATCATACAAAGAGAAGTGATAATTAGGCGGCTCAATGTGCTAGCCCATTTAGCCATATAGGACTCGAAAATGACTTGAGCATCTAATTTTTCAAACTTTATTCGCAATAAAATATTCTCATTGATTTTATTTATAAAAGACATTTAAACCCCGAACCTTGCATATATTATGTATTTATTTTTAAAAATAGAAGTAACAATATTTTGTCAATAAAATAAAAATAGAAAAAGAATTACAGCTAAGGTTAATCACCAACCGTAACAGAAAAAGAATAGTATATCCAATATCTTCAACAACTGTATAGTTAATTAGATAAGGTTGTAGACTCTGAGTCTGAGCTGCCTTAATTAACACATCAACGGTAAATATACCACCACGTGTCCCCGTATATCACTGAAAAAGCAAAATCTATTATCCCCTTCTATGTTGCGTTGGATGAAGGATGGAAGAAGAAGGTGGATAGGATAACTCGTTTTTTCCATTTCCATCATCATCATCATCATTCGCACCATCATCATAATCATTTTAATTTCAATTTGTTTTGAATTTCAATTATGGAGGATTATTTATTCGATGTTATGGAGTTTATGAAGAAACCTTCAATAACGGAAACATTCGTCGATATTTTGCTATGTGCGGTTCCGATTTGGCTTGCGGTCATGATCGGTTTGGTGATCGGTTGGTCATGGCGCCCACGGTGGACCGGACTTCTCTTCATCGGTCTTCGGAGCAAGTTTCGTTTCTTATGGACGGTTCCACCGGGATTCGGTGCTCGTCGTCTTTGGTTAGCGTTCACCGCTCTTTCTGCTTTCTCTATTTGTCGCAGATATTGGTCTAATTTCAAAATTAAGGAGAAAGTGCTAGATCCTTCTTCCAATTCGTGTTCTGATGACGCCACCGACGCTACCAAACACGCTGCTCGGTAATTCACTATTATCATGTTTTGCTTTCAATTCAAATTGTTCATTTTTATTGAAATTTTTGTATGTTTATCTGCTTTATTGAAATATTGAACTTTATATAATGTATTAGGTGTGTGTAGTATTGATATGTGATGGTTAATTTTGCATATACTTTTTCAGCATTTTTAGGAACTGATTTATATGTGTGGTAAGATTAGACAGAAGAATACAATTATAAATGAGAACATTAGAGAGATAGAGAGAGTTGGGGTAGAACTTATAGTAGAAAATATGGTACAAACTAGACTTAGGTGGTTTGGGCGGCATGTAGAGAGAAAACCTCTGGATTCTGTAGTAAACAGAGTAGATCAGATAAATGGAGTCAAATCACTAGAGGTAGAGAATCTATTAAGAAGGATCTAGAGATTAATGCATTGGAGAAAGGCATGGTTTTTGATTTGATATAACACTATGGCGTTGTTTAATTGATGCAGCTGATCCCGTTTAGTGGGATAAAACTTGATTGTTATTGTTGTTGTTAAGGAACTGGTTTTCTACATGTATGAATTAGTTTAGAGTTTAGACTATATATAATTTTGTTGGGTTAAGGATAGAGATATTTTAGTTGCTACCTCACGCATCTCATTTTCTATTTAGCTACCTTTTAGGCTTTGTTTGAGAGTTTGAAGGGGAGGGGGTGGGGT
>Ga0315914_1002529_pt1 | contig 27980 bp, 17 predicted proteins | sample MpolenodulesMG_FD_203920 | JGI IMG/M metagenome (GOLD analysis project Ga0315914, IMG submission 203920) | Medicago polymorpha root nodule microbial communities from Los Angeles, California, United States - elongated nodules | ecosystem: Host-associated > Plants > Roots > Nodule | place: USA...
TATGTTACTAAGCAAAAATGCAATGCATAGATTGTGGATGATGTTTTGATGATGTTGCTTAATCCTTATTTATCGTGTTTCTTTATATGCAAGTAATGTAGGAATTGTTATTTTGTTTAGTAACACAATAAATAAGGATTAAGCAACATTATCAAAACATCATCCACAATCTATGCATTGCATTTTTGCTTAGTAACATAATATAGTCGTCTTCGTCTTAGATAGGTAAGAGCATACAAGATATAACAATTGTTGTTAGTGATGTTTTGATCATATTATGTTACTAAGCAAAAATGCAATGCATAGATTGTAGATGATGTTGTTTAATCCTTATTTATCGTGTTTCCTTATATGCAAATAATGTAGGAATTGTTATTTTGTTTAGTAATACGATAAATAAGGATTAAGCAACATTATCAAAACATCATCCACAATCTATGCATTGAATTTTTGCTTAGTAACAGAATATAGTTATATTATGTTACTAACAACATCATCTACAATCTATGCATTGCATTTTTGCTTAGTAACATAATATAGTCAAAACATCACTAACAACAATTGTTATATCTTGTATGCTCTTACCTATCTAGGACGAAGACGATCCTTGCAATGCCTTAGAAATGGTGTCAGCCTAGTCCTTAACTAACTGAGCACGCTCCAAAGCTAATTCCATCTATTGAACTTTCAATTCCTTCCACATTCTATCCAACTCTACCGGATCCGATTCCCCAATCAACTCCATCCCTTCCTGTAATATTTCCATCAAAATAGAAAAACTCATTTTATCAATATTTGTAGACTCCTCCTTATCGACAACAACATCAAACTCTAGCTCCTCCTTCTCAGCATCATTTTCCTTCTTTTCTTCATTGCCTTGTCCCCAAATCATGTGAGAAAGGTCAAATATTTTCTTCTCAAGAACATTATAGGATCTAGGAGAAATTTTTGGTTTTCCTCTTTCTTCATCTTCTCATATTTTTGTTTTAAGTTCCAAATCCTTTTTCTAAATTGCTTTTGTGTGTTTTACTCTAAGCAACTCCTTAAAGGAGTCATAAAAAAGAGTGTAATTTGTCATTGTATTTTGACCCGTTTCAGATTTGAAATCTAAGAAGCGATTGAGAATAAGGATTTCGTTATTGAGAGTGAAGATACTCTTATGCGTGTTTGAGGAAGAAGAAGGTTTCTCATGTTGTTTTGGATTTTGGGAAGAAGAATAAGAACTTGATTTCTTTTCTCATGAGTTTTCTTTGAACAAAACCTTTCGTGTGCTCATAAGCTAAAACTTTTCATCTAGGTTAATTTATAAAAGAAAGAGTTCAATTTAGTTTATTCCCTCTCTACAACTTTTCATCCGATCTGATTATAGTTTATTTTTTGTTTTTAAAAACAAATTGAGTTAATGGTTGCTAACTTTGATTAATTATTTTTTAACAAATATGGATACAAATCAAGTCATAATTGATATTTTAAATATTGTGAAATAAAATTGTTTAAGAGAAATCGGATACAATTAATTTTCATAATGCAACGTGTAAAGAATATTAGCCATGACGGTATAAGGATCATTTGAAATATGTAAAATTTAAAAAATAAAATTTGTTTTTTATATATAAAAAATTTATGTCGGTCATATCAAATTGGTCTTAAACAAATCAAGGCTTAAATGCATATTTTATCCCCCTATTTACATTTTTTTGAACTTATAGTCTCCATATTTCTAAAATCATCTTTTTGGTCCCGCTATTAAAAAAGTGGTCCTTCTATTGAAAAAGTCAAACAAATTTTTTGGTCCCCCAACAATTTTAATGATATGGCGCTGATTTGGCATCGGTTATTTGGGAAAAAAAATTCCATGTCATTTTTATTGTAACTAATCTTATTATTTATTTTATTTATAAATTAAAATATCAAAAACTATTAAAAAAAACTTCAATGCTCGACATCGTAAACACCATTGCATCGTCATCCTAACAACACCCTTAGAAATAAAAACCCGAATCTCCATGCGACCACTTTCTTCCTCTAATCTCCCAAAGAGAAAAAAACTCCAACAACTTATTTTCCATTTCTATTGTCTCCTCTACATCTTTACAGGTTTAAGGACAACAATAACACTGACACCACGTAACATATCTGGGTATTTGAATACATGCAAACAAATTTTGGTGAACAAAGAAGACGAAGATATGTTGAATCTAGATTCGTCGGAGAAGACAAACTGCCATTTTTGTCCCCAAGTCGTATATCCGACACCGACACAACATTTAATTGTCATTTTCTTAAATTACTATTAGAGTCGACGTGTCAGTGCCACTGTTATGTGTTCAGTTGCCTTGTCTGTGTCAGTGTCAGTGTTTTATAGTTTGGAAGTGAAAAAATTTTGTTTTTGGGAAATAGTTGGTGGAGCAATCTGGTTTGGTTCCACATTTATAAAATGCTTAATTACTTTCCCAAATTGAATAACATTAATTAATTCATATTAATTTATATGCAAATGCAGTGTTATTTCTATTAATTGATGAGGGCGTAGAATGTGAAATGAGAAGTTATTTGTAATATGGATAACATGACTTTTTTTTAAACTCGGTATCCAGTCGGGGACCAAGTCCACTAGCTCTGCATGGACTGACCCGACACAAGAATAGTTGATTTTTGGGATTCGAAACTGAGACATAGATAGGAGCAAACTTTAGGTCCCAAACCTTCACCACCAAGCCAAACCCTAGGGGTTTAGAATACCCTCATCTTATGAGCTTGCTTTCCTCATTATGTTGATGTCAGGGTGTCTTTAATCCTTATGTTTCGAGGACAAGAAAATCCTTTGTGATATCATGTATCAGTTAATGTAATAGATTACCAATGTACTACTAAAGATATGGATTCCACATAAACTCACAAGTTGACAATTGGATGTGAATTTTTGAGTATTTAACATGTTGGGTGTCAAGTTGCTTCTAATATTTTGATTATTAGAACATGCAAGACTTTTTGAATTATGATGGTATGACTATGATGGTTTTTCACTGAAATTATGCATCCTACTGTTGGAATAAGTTGTCCAGATTTTATATAATTTTTTGTGGATAGTTTTCTATTTTACTAATTTATGTTTGGGGTAGTTCTACGAAGCACTGGCACAGACATAGACACTAGACACGAGTTCTACAAAGCACTGGCACAGACACAGACACTAGACACGACATTGACAAGTCGATACTGGTAATAATTGGAGATAATTGAATGCAATCACATATCAAATGAGATCTATAGATTTTATTCAATCTTGGTTCTCTTTCAACTTATTATCAATATTCGCGTAGATGGAAAGAAGTTGTTAACTCTCTTCAACAGCGTTTGAGGACAGATTTTTGTCTATGTAATTGAGTCCAATATGTTAACTTTAGGTACCATCAAGGAAGCTTGTACTCATGTTGGTATTGTCAATTATGGACGACCAATTGGATTAGATGAAAAGATGAAGGTAGATCTTATTGTTATTGGATCTGTTGCCATTGACCCGACAATAGGTGCTAAATTGGGAAAGAGAGAAGTACATTTAAATGCCCTTTTACATTTCTTATGGATATGAAATTATATTATATTTCATTGGAAACCTATGTGAATAGGGTTGTTCAGATGTCAAGTTAAATTGTAATATGGTTTTACGATCTTACAACTACTGGGTGTAACTCGGGTGTAAAATCAGAATCTGGTGGGATCTCTAAGATTGGTAGGCCTCACTTAAAGACCGGCCCAACCTTTAGACTAGTACAGGAAGGACTTTAGGCCCACAAATATTTTAGCTTAATATATATGTGTAGTGTCAGGTAGCTTAGGTAAAAACTGGCCTCTAGCCTTATGGTTAAGGTCCCTATATTAAATTTAACATTGTGGATTCGAATCTTATATCCTTCGTATTTTTATTTAATGTTTTTCTTATTTTATATTGTAAGGTTAAACTGTGATCAATTAGTTAAGGTATCATATTAATATTTTCTTTGGGTTATCAGTGCTTATGAAATTGCTTCTAGCCTTATGTTTTTTCTTGTTATTTTATAGTGATATCAGTGCTTATGAAATTGCATCAAGTTGGGTTAACCTAGATTATATAGCTTCATATGCTTGCAATTGGATTGAGTTAGACAATGGTTTAAAAGGTGATCTTGGAATTACGGTGTGGCAGCGGATTTTTCTTTCTTAAGGATGTCTTTTTGTCTTTAAGATAAAACGTATGCTCTGTTTTTAGTAGTAGATATATAGGGCTTCAACTACCCTAGCCGCCGTCAACCTCCATAACCACTCACCTCTCCTCCTCCAATCCAAATACTTTTTCAATCATGTAGCCTCACGCAGGTGGTGAACGCGATCCTCGCGGCTTCACCATCCTCGCTCCCTGTTCCGTCGGGTAGCCCGGCGCCGACTGTGCTCCCGCCGGTGGTGCTTTTTAGATCTGTGACCACCTCAACTCGTTTCTTACCCACAACTTTTGGTTCTGCGACCACCCCTAGATTTGTTCTCTAATATGTGGGTCGTGGTTTCTCCTCGTCGGAGCTGTTCAGTATCCAGTGACCTCTGCGCCGCCGTCGACTTGGGTTCTGTTTCTGGATCTGTTTTTATGTCATGCTTCATGGTTGTTTTCTTAAATGACACTGTGTTGCTGTGGTTTTGCTGGCGGGATGTCTACTCTTTTGGTTTTCCGACATTTTGTTTGTGTTTGTTTTCGGTATTTTCGTTTCTGTTTGTTTTTCTTATGTTTTGGGAAGATGAAGATTGGTGGTGGTTTTGTTCTGACTCTCTGATTTAGTTGAAATTCTGAATCTGGTTTGTCCGGATTTTAGATTTGGTTCTATGGTTCTGTTCATTTGTGCGATGTTTGGTTGGATACCATCCCTCGATCTGGATTCAACAAGACTTTGTTTCGTCTGATGTTGCTCGAAAGGGCTAGGTGCGTATACGCTCCGTGTTGACGGTAGTTGTTGATGTCGTACCTTCAGTACTTTATCTGCTACGGTTGCTTGATGCTCGTCAGTGGACTGCTTTGCATTTCTGCCGTTTGTTCATCCCTCGATCTGAACTACGATCGGATTTTCAAAACCTATGCGACTCCGTGCTCTATTTCGGTTTGTAAATGGCGTTTATTGCATGCTGATATTTGATGGGAGCTGCTGGAACTTGGGTCGTTTATGTGTTGGCAGACGATTCATACGCCTATTTAGAAGCTCTGAATACTCTACGTTTTTTTGCAATTCGGTTTCACATTTATACGTGGGTTCGCTGGATTGTCCGTGACTGTGATTGTTAAGGGTTGTTGTTTGTTTAATACCATGTTGTACTGATTTGTTGTATCACCCGTTGGGGTTTTGATTTTGTGGTTTACTGGTCAGGTCATTGCCCCCAGTCTTGTACTTCCTTTTCTATTTTAATTTATTTTCTATTTTGTCTAAAAAAAAAAGTAGTAGATATGTAGGGAAAAAAAATATAACAGTGTATTCGTGATATTTGCAAGCGAAGCTCTTCGTGATGAGATATAACATCACTCTTAATACATATCTGAGAAGTGTAATTATAAATTTCTTACTTCTCTAGACATTATTTACCAATAGTAATTGTAGATAATAATTGATCTAGCGGATGAATGACATTTTAATTTGTTACTGCACTTTGAACTTGAATGTTCCTTCAGCTAAAAGAGGACTGAATTGCAGGGAATTGGTGAACTTGAATATCGTATCTTGCGGTGTATGGGAGCTATTTCTGATTCAACACTAATTGTTACATCTTGTAATTTTAGTTTCTGCTTTTATAACTTTTAATTAGCCATTCCTTCAAAGGCTTCTCAAAAATGATTTAATGTACATTCAGTATTCATACTCCTTCCATGCTTCAATCACAGTTCATGAAACCACAATATTTTGTTTTTAAAAAGGAAATCTTTCTCTTCATTACAATGATAATTTATCCTAGATAGTGTATATTATTTGTGTTTTACATCACATGATATTCTCTAAGATTGTAACCTTTATTATGTAAAAAACGGTTATGCTTTTGCTAAAAAAGAAGTAAAAGATGTATCTACCAGTGTCCCATAATCCTGTTTCTGATCATGTTTCATTTATTAATTTGCTCATCATTTATAGTGTAGCTTAGTTGGTAGCTAGTCACAGCCGCAGGGACATTATTTGCAGGGGCTGGGGGTCGAACCCCGGACTCCTCACACTTAAAAGCATGTAAATCTAATCACTAAGTTACTTGACCAAAAAAAAAAGTAAAGTTATCGTAAAATATAATTATTATTTCATTTAGATATATAATTTAAATTTATTTCTTTTTGTACATAATCTAAATTTAAATAGAATATAAACTATGAAATTAATTATTCAATGTATTTTTTTTTTTGACTGCATGATTCAATGTATTAGAAAGTCTGTTTTACTTACGTTTTTATAATAAGTATATGGGTCAGAGTATATTAACTATTATGGTTAAATATAATTATTATTTCATTTAGATACTATTTCAATTTATTTCTTTTTGTATAGATTCAAAGTTTGAATAGAATATAAGTTATAAAATTAATTATTCAATGTATTTTATTTTTGACAACATGATTCAATGTATTAAAAAGTTGTCCTCGTTGCTCCAACCTAGTCATTTGGTTGTGCCTGTGCGGCCATTTTTTGTGGAACTCCGGGTTCAAATCCGGGTCACCAGATCCCCCCCTCCCCGCGTGTGTATGTTTATCTGTGTATGTGATGGCCACTAAGCCAATAACAAGTTTCAAGATTTTATTTTATTTTCTTGAAATTGTTCTTTAAATTTGGACCTGCATTCACTGCTGTGATATTTTCACCCAGTTTGACGTTGTAATAGATCTCGACTGTTTATTTGAGATTGGACGGTTTGGATTTCTACCTCGGTTTCACGCATTAAAAGAATCTCCTCCGATTACTTCGGGCCTTGTGAGTAAATAAAAAGTTTTGGGCCTTGTATTGGGCAAGAATTTACAACAGCATGAATAGCACGAGTAACACACAAACACACACACACACACATTCTTTCTCTCTCTCTCTCTCTCTCTCTCTCATCAGGCAGTAGCTTTCTCTCTCTCTCTCTTTTGCTCTCTTGTTGCTTTTTATATGTAACTGTCTGATTTTCTAAGATACCACCTTTTTGATGAATTTTTTACGCCCATTTTTACAAATTATAGATCCCCTTTTGCTGTGTATCAATTTTTTTCACCAATTTAGATTCATTTTTCAAACTGGCATTTGAGTTTTTCTCAAGTCCAATTGAGTAGCACATAAAGTTTGAATTTTTATTCGATTAGCACTTAGTTTGAGAAGCTTCAAGGTTTTATATAATTGAATATTGATTTTCTGAAAATTTGGTTCTGAAGATTAACTGCTATGATTCATATGTGCAGTTGTTTTTCCCCTTTATTAATTTGTGTTTTGAAGTTGGAATTGTGTTGTTAAGTTTCATTGTAAGCATTTGTACGTTTGGATAAAATGTTAGTAAATTGTAGGGTTTGATCATTAATGCTAACATCTGTGCATGTTTGGATGAACTGTTAGATTGAAAAATCACGCTAAGCCACTGTAATTTTGTGAAGCTACAAAGTGTAGCTTTCACCAAAATCACGGTGGCTCATTGTTTTTTATCAATTTCACCGCTCATCCAATGTGATTAATAAGCTGAGGAAATCCAAATGAATTTTAGGGTTGAACCTTTCAAAATTAACATAATCACTAATTTATTAGTTTTTGTCGGTCAATCTATTGATGAGTTGAGGGATGTTGAAGGAATTCTAACTTAGAGGTTTTTTTTTTTTTTTTTTACAGGTAATTTGAAATGGTTGAACCTACAAAGGTTATGTTTGTAGTTTTTTAATATGATCATGTCATGGATTCACTTGATTAACCCGATTATGGCCTGATCTGTGTTTTTTTTATTATATTTACTCTTGTCTGCGAAAGGAAGAAGCTAGTTTAGATCCTTATTGATATTGTAATCAGTTCTATATTTCTTTTTTATGATATTAATTGAAACAGTTTGTGGAGGCTCTGATCTGATCTATATTTAGGTGGATAGTATTAAGTTCAAAAGTTGCTTGTTCTCTTCGTTATTAATTGCTACGTTTATAAAAGAAAGCAGCAATATCATGTCAGTAGATTATATTCTGTTGACATAATTTGAAATTTGATTTGATCTAATTGTTATGTTTATGAAAGAAATCTGCAAAACCATGTCGGTAGATTATATTCTGTTGACAGAATTTGAAGTATCTTGTGATGAATCATAAAAGATTTTAAATCATGCAATATTTGTATAAATTGGTGCAACCATGTGTCCTTGATATGAATGTACAATTCAAAATTTTCGTTAAACTGCTTCCTATTCTTCCTTCTGTTTTCCAATTTTTATAATATAAATTGAAAATTTGTTAAATCGAACACTCATATCAATGACATAGAATTGCATCAATCCATGCACATCACTTGAATGTCAGTGATACAGATATATGTTTCATCTTATTCATCATCAAATATTATTCTTGTTGCAGAACGATTTGCTTCTGCTGTTTCAGCCTTTTGGAGTCATAACAAAGCTTATGGTCCTGCGTTCCAAAAATCAGGTTTTCTTTCATTCCTTCAAATGAATCTTTTGGTTTTTCTCAGACTCTTACAAATAGAACTCACAGATGAATTGTTTTATCATTCTTGCAGGCCCTTCTCCAAATGCAGAATATTCCTTCTGCAGTTAGGGCTGTAGAATTTTATGTAAATGCTCAACCAAGCATAAGATAAACATAGATTATTTATTTCTCTTTATGCAACTTGACTACTATTTTGTTAACTTGATGTTGGACTGCATATTTTTGGTAATTGAAAAGCAATATTCAATCCCATTGATGTTAAGAAATTGCAGTTTACGTAACTTACGTAATTATCGTTATGTTTCATTCAAGGGGGAGAAATCTTTATGTCCAGTTTTCCTCTCATCGAGTAATAACAACAACGAATCAAAGTCAAGGCCGAGAAGATGAGGTTGGTTTTATTTTGGTTTTTCTTTATTTGAATAATATATACCTTTTTGGTTGTGGAAAAAGAGGAGAATCAATTAGCCTTTTTCTTTTGGCATTTGTATTATCCATATTTTTGTGATCTTTCCCACATACATAATATTTTACAGTTATATAATCACATTATTTTCCATATAATGGGTTTATTGTAAAATTTTCTCTTTCTGTATATCATGTATCTTATACTTCTCGATTTATTCTCCTTTTTTTCTATCTCTTTTCTTTCTCTATGCGGTCTCCGGTCGCCAATTCTTCGGATGCTCAGCCAAATCGAATTCTCTTAGTTACAATTCATCAAGTGTTGTATCCTATGACTGTGGATGTGCTACACCAAGTATTTTCTCCCCATGGACATGTGGAAAAGATTGTAACATTTCAGAAGTCAGCTGGTCAGATTCTCTCAGATTTATTTCCTTCTCTATCTTTCTTTTCTTGTGAAGAGCATTTGAGATTATTATGCTACAACTTATTTTGAAACATATCAATATTTTTTTATCTTTCTGTAAATAAACAGGAAAAATTTATTTTCAAACATATTATATTTTCTTTTTTCTGTAAGTTAACAGGAAAAACGATGAAACAAGGTTTTTACATAAGTGAAATTATTTTTCGTGGTTTTTAATGTTTCATGGAATGGTTCGCTTTTCTCAACACAATGACAATATCCGTACCGTAGCCCCTATAATTAGATATGGGAAATGAAGAATATCGCTGCTTTTGATTAGTACTATATGTCATGAGAAAAATCAGTCACAAATATCATGTCATTACACGTGTCAATTTTTAAGAATCAAGAATATACTTTTCAATAAGATTTTGACGAAAAACTCGGGTGAATGGCCAATAATATTATTTTGTGAAACATCATGATGAACCATTTTGTGACATCAAGCAAATTCCTTATTGTAATGGATGAAGATTATCGTTATGTAGGGTTTCAAGCTCTCATCCAGTATGAGACTCGTCAGAGTGCTGTGACTGCCAGAGGTGCATTGTAGGTTGTTTTGCGATTACATGAACTCCCTGCTTTACTTGTCTTGTTAATTCTGATATTGTTTTTTCTGGATGATGATGATTCTACTTTTGGATTTTTTCTAGGGACGCAATGTTTATGATGGTTGCTGTCAGCTGGACATTCAGTTCTCAAAGTAGGTTAAAGTTATCTCTTCCTCAACAGTTTCATTTTATATATCACATTGAAAAGAGGTACGGCCAATATAAAACTATAATACTGGGTTTGGAGAATTTTGTTGTGGTCCTTTTCTGGCAATGTTTATGATGGTTTCTCTCACCGTCTTTTAGTCTTTTCCTTCACTCAACTATTTTTTTTGTTCTTTGGATTCATGTTAATTGCAGCCTTGATGAACTGCAAGTGAACTACAATAATGATCAGTCAAGGTGATTCAATCGTTTTTTTTATTTAACGTGATTTATCTTTTAACATCGTATTCATCGTTGCTGAGTTTATTCTTCGTTTCTGCTGGGACTTCACAAACCCAAATTTGCCCACGGAGCAGAAAATCCAATCTTCACAAGTACGTTCTATGTGAATTTTTTATAATCTATATTTTTGTTGATCTTTGTCAAATTCATTCTAATACTATTTTCATCTTTTATGAAATAGTCTGGTTATGGCGATGCAGGACTGTATGAAAGGATTCAAGGTTCTGGACCTAGACAAGGTGCTAAATATTTTTATTTTCTCAGGTTGATTTGTTTTGTTTATTTATTGCGGTCATTTGTAAAATACTAATATTTTGTCATTTGCTTTTTGCAGCTGGATCCTCACAGGTGGGTACTTTCCACGCATAGTTGAAATCGCCATATGCAATTATTGATACCCGGTTTAATATATGAAGAAGTCACTATCAGTTTGCATCTTATAAGAAATGTGTAACAGTTTATGTCTCTTAATTTTCTATTTTCTCCAAGTTATTAAAAATCTGAATATGCTGAATACCTAGTTTTCCTAATGCCTCCCTCTCGAGGGTCATAAATTTTAAGATGGTATTAGAGCATATCTGAGATGGGGGAGCCTTGGTGCAATGGTATAGTTGTTGTCGCGGGTTCAAATCATGGTGGGACCCCTTCCCGGACCCTGCGTATGTGGGAGCTTTAGTGCACTGGGCTGCCTACCCTTTTATTAGAGCCTATCTGAGATATGTTGGCTTACCTGCTATTCGGAGAGTCGGGTCACACTCCAAATGTACAGTCCTAACCATGAGGGGTTTGTTGAGAGTCCCAAGTTGGATGTAATATGTCTCGGAAATGAGTTTATACGTCTTTCATTTTACAAGTCAGTTTTGTAGGATTGAGTTAGGTCCAAACGAAATTGAGTCTCCTCATTAGCAACCAATTGTGGGAATTTGATTTTTCTTATTTTTGACAATAAATCTAGATGGGGACTAATGTTTTATTCCTTTCTTATTTTAAATATATTTATGTGCAGTCGGCTGCACGGATCTGGTTTTTTAAGGAAAAAATTATAGAGGGAATAATTCTTAAAATAAATTTTTAGGGACAAAAATATTTAGAAGCATTTTTTTTCCTCATACTGGGGTTTGATTCATAGGGAGGTTTTTATTGAGCTTTCTGCATCGTGAAACTGTATTGGATATTCTTCCATTTTGTGATTAAATGACATTATTACTTTATAAACACATTACTATAATTTTTTTGTTTGTAAATCAACTGTAGATACACATTTAATAAATTTATAATATTTTCATCCAATTTGTGATAAATGACATAGTACTGTGCACTGCACATGCACTTAAAATGTTTTGTTTAGCTTAATTTAAAGATTTCCATTCTAAAGATTTTAATTATTAGACGTTTTAAACACATAGGTTAATCCCTCCACATACTTATCAACATGTTTTGAATTATAGATGGACAATGCTCAAGCAATTGAAGCTGCCTTCGGGGGAGATTTGCCTCCTGGAATAACTGGAACAAATGAGGTGTACAATTCTCAATCCTGATGTAAGTACATATTTGCTCGGAACTTTTCATTCTGCAAGAAAGTTGTTTCCCTTTTATTTAAATGTTTGTTTGAAATTTTGTTATTTCAGAGAATCGACGAGGACAAACTGTTCAACTTGTTCTTTATTTATTGGAACATTGTCAGAATCAAAATTCTCCGAAGTAAACCAGATCATGCACTTGTTCAAATGGGAGATGGTTTCCAAGCTGAATTGGCGGTACACTTTCTGAAGGTTAGTTTCATGCATATCTTGGTTATTATATAATGTTTATACTAGATCTTGTGATATCTTTATTGTTGTGCCTGCATGTTAGAATCTGAGTGTGAATGAGCGAAATTTAATCTGTTTGAAACTGTGTAGTTTGATTGATATGAACTGCTGTATTTATTATTTAAGATGCATTCAGTTCAACACTCTAAGAATTATTGAGAGTTGGATTGGTTATAAAAGAAAGATAACTTCGCATTACTAGCAGCTGGCAATTAACACTACTGATGACTGTTGGTAGCAACATGCTCAGCACAACAGTCACCAATTTATAGTGTACTTGTACTACATGAACACAATATTCACACTATATATGCAAATACACGATAGTCTAAAACATGAGAAAATTATTATATTTTTCTATTTTTCATACTTTGGGTGTGCTAATATTAGCCATCTTTTTCTATCTTCTCATTTTTCTGTCTAAACCTTTTGTCACAATGTTGTCATAATCGCGATTTATATCGCAAGATCCAGATTGCATTTAGAATCGTTTTCTACTGAGTTTGTGGTGAAATTGCAAAAATCTCACAAATATCTTGCGACCTTGTTTTTGCCTGCACTTGAAGAATCAGAGAAAAGATGGCACAGTGAACCTACTAATGGAGGTAGGTGGTTGGGGAGGAAAGAAAGCTATAACGATTTTGTTGCTTGACTTGATTCAAAAATTGAGTGGGTCTTTTTTAAAACTTTTTTCTCTTTCTTTTTTAATAATATTTTTACTGTTGTTTTCTGTTCTACATCAACATTGGTTTGGGCTATTTTACTCGTGAAGGCCCATTAATTAAATAAGTATATAATGATGAATTAATTTAAAAATTTTCCTAACCATATTAAATTTAATTTTCTTTATAAAATCAATTAATAAAATATTTCTTAACTCTACAAATAACTTTCTTATTTCCTTAAATCAACCATATTTAATGGAAAAGGGGTTAACCTAACGTGTGTAATTTTTTGTTTTGGTAAGACTTTATTTTCACACCATCCAAACTCCCAAAGCCTTTCTTTCCCCTCCCCTCCCCTCCAAACTCCCAAACAGAGGGAAGATATAGGAGGAAAAAAAAAGGAGGAATAAAGAGATAAAAGAAGATGAAGTGGAAGAAAGATGAGAGGTTAATGGTTGAAAAATTAAAATGAGTTCGAAGGTATTTTGTCAAATTGGGAGTGATTGAAATTTTCTGAGGTGGAACTAGAATAAATCAATTAGATTTGATAAGGGCAATTCTAGTTAAGTTGTGAACGACCCAATTTTGGATCTTTCTATATCCTAAAATGACATAAACTCGGGTCGAGTTAAAAGTACGCTACTTTCCGCAATCAGGCCCTAATAGTTGTTACAAAACTTGTTGCCTTCCTAAGCCGAAGTTAGGGTTTTTGCATCTGAGTGAATCTTCATCTTCTCATCTTGAAACTTGTTGATAAGCTCTATTTTCTTCAAAACTGCCAACGCTTCCGCTACTAAAACTTCAAAGAACCCAAACATTCTCTAGGTTGCGGTTGCAGTTCTAGAATCGTGTCGTTTTCCTACAATAACACCATGCACAATCCCCATCTTCCCTCATTTGATAGGTTCATGTTTTACATAGATATTTCAGGGTCGTCATTTCTTTTCTTATCTCAATTACATTATGTTGAGTTACAGTTTTGTTGGATTCTAATAGTATTTATAATGTGATGATCAATATTATGCTGCTTTCTTTGGCACGAAATCTTTGCACTTATTTTCATCTAGTTGGTATTTGTTCAGAAAGTCTGAAAAAGCGGCTAATGAGAGAAATTTAGGGATGACTCAAAAGTGACATAGAAATTTAATTTAGTGCATACTTGTATTAGCCGCTTTTTCATACTTTCTGAACAAATACCAACTCGATGATAATAGGTGCAAAGATTTCGTGCCAAAGAAAGCAGATCTGCATAATATTGATCATCACATTATAAATACTATTAGAATCCAACAAAATCGTAACTCAACATAATCGTAATCGAGATAAGAAAATGAATGACAACCCTGAAATATTTATGTAAAACACGAACCTATCAAATGAGGGAAGATGGGGATTGTGTATGGTGTTATTGTAGGAAAACGACACGATTCTAGAACTGCAACCTGGGGAATGTTTGGGTTCCTTGAAGTTCTAGTAGCGGAAGCGTTGGCAGTTTTGAAGACAATAGAGCTTATCAACAAGTTTCAAGATAAGAGGATGAAGATTCACTCAGATGTAAAATCCCTAATTTCGGCTTAGGAAGGCAACAAGTTTTGTAACAACTATTAGGGCCTAATTGTGGAAAAGAGCGTACTTTTAACTCGACCCGAGTTTATGTCATTTTAGGATATAGAAAGATCCAAAATTGGGCCGCTCACAACTTAACTAGAATGACCCTTATCAAATCTAATTGATTTATTCTAGTTACACCTCAGAAAATTTCAATCACCCACAATTTGACAAAATACCTTTGAACTCATTTTAATTTTTCAACCATTAACCTCTCATCTTTCTTCCTCTTCATCTTCTTTTATCTCTTTATTCCTCGTTTGTTTGGGAGTTTGGAGTTTGTGGGAAGACCTTATTATCTCACATTTTACGATCTTAGGCATCAAATCAAAGCATTTATATTTGATTAAATGGATTCGTAAATTTCCACATTTGAGTGATTTTAGGGGTATTCAAAGTTCTTAGGCATTGATAAAAGCATCAGTAAAATTATTGGCGACTGTGGTCAGTGAGTTAACAACAATATTCACACCATCCAAATTTAGTCCTTTTGGACCTGACATCAATAGTTGAAAAGTCACGGTCAACAAAGAACTTGTTGCATTTTTGCTTGACCCATTTATATTTGTAGAATAGGAAATGTTTTGAGCATTGGAAAGAGATTGACTATATTAGAGTTGACAATCATGAAGAAAGAAATGACATCGTTGATGTATCTTGACCATTGATGGAAATCTTTAACTCCGGTATGTTAAAAGGAGAAAACACAACATAAGATCCCAAAGGATTTATGAAGTATTCTTGAATGATCACCACAACATTTGGTGGAGGAGGTTCCATAGACTGCATACATGAATTATTGACAATCAAGTTAATAATACCGAAAGCAATAATTCATGTAAGTAGCCTATGTTGTGGTGATCATTTAAGAATACTTCATAGATCTTTTGGGATCATATGTTGTGTTTTCTCCTTTTAACATACCCGAGTTAAATATTTCCATCAATTGTTTAGATTCATCAACACTGTCACTTCTTTCCTCAGGATTTGTCATCTCCGACTATAGTTCGTCTATTTCCAATGCTCAAAACGTTTCCAATTCTACAAATATCAATGAGTCAAGCAAAAACACAACAATTTCTTGGTTGACCGTGGCTTTTCAACAATTGATGCCCGGTCCACAAGGAGTGAATTCAGATGGTGTGGATGTGGCTGTTAACGCACTCTGGCCACAATTGTCAATAACATACAAAGATGCTTTGATCGGTGCCTAAGAAATTCTTTGAATACCTTAAAGATCAATAAAATGTGGAAATCTGAACATCCATTTAATCAAATATTAATGATTTGATTAATTTTGCAAAATGTAAGATTGCAAGAGGATAACAAGATTGTAAGATCCTACCAAATTGACAAGTTACACATCCATAACATAGGGTGCGTTTGATTTGCTAAAAAATGAAGGACAGGACAGAACAACTTCAGTTGTCCAGTGTTTGATTTGTAAAACTCTTTCAAGTACAGGACAAACTGGAGGCAAGGGACAAGACAAAAGCTGATATTTTTGTCCCTCACCATACCACAACACAACTTTTTGTCCCATGTACAAGTTGTCAAAAATACCAAAATAGCATTTCGTGCCCCAAAAATCGTATAAAACAAAAAATTATTCAATGCCATAAAAATTTGTCTTGTGCTGTTCTACCTTGTGTTGTGCTGTTCTGTCTTGTACTGTTCTGTCCAGTGCTTGCTGTTCTAAATTAACCTTTCTCCATTTAAAAGTAGTTGATTTGTAGAAATAAGAAAATTAGTTGTAGTTAAGTAATATCTTATTCAAAATTATTTGATTTTATTAAGAAAATATTTAATTAATTTAATATAGTCAGAGAATAGTGGAATTTATAATTCATCATTCTTTACTTAATTTACTATTGGGCTTTCGTTGATAAAACTTTTGCTCAGCTACTGCATAACAAAGCAGTAAAAAATAATTAGAAAAGAAATTAATTTTTTTTATTTAAAAAAGCCACTTGAATTTAGATTCAAGTCAAAACATAATAGTAATGAGTTCCTAAAATAAATGTGTTCGGACCAAAAAGCCCTGTAACCTCAAACAGTAACCATGACTGGAGTCTTTATTACTCCCATTAGCTGCCAACTTTTTATCAGCAGCAGCACTGTGACATCTTTCCCCTACTTCTATAGAGAAAGCACTGTGGTCACCGCATCTTCCTCTTGTTTGAGTTTCATCTGTTTGGAACTCTGTGCTTACCGGTTGCTGTTGTTTTGACAGTCTCCCCACAAATATCTTCTCTTCACCTAGTCGAGACCTGCTTCTCTATATGTTGAGTATTTTTCGGTACCTTTTCTTTGTTATGTAACTTACTTGGCGGGCTTTGTTTTCGTCCCACTCCCCCATATGAAATATATCATTCCCTGTAATCTTATGCTTCTCTATAAATTGTAATATTTCGGATAACAGTTTAGCGGTCACAACTATTATAGAGAACCCTTACATATCAACAGATTGAAGTGTTGATAGTTTCCATATTAAGTTTTGCTGTCAGCAGTTTAAGAATTCATCCCAAATTTCCCAGTAATTTGTACAATATTAAACAATATGAAGTAATGTTGTTGAAGAGAAAATATTTCACATTTTGAAGTTCAGTTTTTGTCATTTCGTTCACTCCAAACACTTCCAATTGATTGTTCATACCATAATCATGTCGTTTCCGTGTCTCCAGTCCGTACTTTGTTTTCACTTGCCCACCAGAAATATTTCCCTTGTAATTAAATTAGTTTTAACTTTCAATTTAAAGTCTTAGTGGATATATTTTCTTGATAGCTTTGTATGTTGCGTGCAACACAAATGAAATTGAGTAATCTACTTTGTGATTGTTTATTCTAATGACATTTTATAATTAGATAGATTGTGTGCTAAAAGCATGTGTTTCATTTCATTGGTCTACTTTGTGATTGATTATTAATCTAACTCTATTGTTATTGTTGCCTGTAGATTAGTTTGTTTTTTACCTGCTCAAATTGATGACTACAACTTGTTAAATTTCAAATATAAGGTGCCATGTTGTTTGGAAAACATTTGGAGGTGAACTTCTCAAGGTCTCCAAACACCATCCCAGGTGCTGATACACATGAATACACAAAGTCAAATCTGAATCGGTTCAACAAAAATGCTGTTAAAAACTATTGGTATTGCTGCTCGCCAACAGAGATCATCCACATGTCAACTCTCCCACAAGACATTATTGCTGAGGAGATTGTAAGCATGGAGTCATCGTCAACTGCAAAGTCTTCGAGACGAATGGGAAAAGGCAAGCCCTTGTTCAGTTTGAGTCCGAAGAGGAGGCAACCGAGGCCCTAGTTTGCAAACATGGAAGTTTAATTTCTGGCTTCGTGGTCTGCATCTCCTTTTCGCAGGTGCAAAATATATGATGCGATGCACTTTGGTAAAGAGCAAAGGAATTCTATCTGTATTTGGTACAAAGGATTCTGAATTTTAGAAGGATAATTTTTATGTTGAGAATCCCATCTTCATCGGTTGTGGATTAAATTATAAAAACCTGTCAGTGACTTTTACTCTTTCTTCTCATCTCCATTGCCTCTATAAGTTCTTTTATGTTACATAAAGTAGATGAGGCAAAGGTTTATGGTTGCAGATGCATGAAGTTTTGAGATCTGTTGACACTAGTTTGACACCAAATCTCAATTGTCTATTTTATTTAATCGAAAGGCTCATAATTGATTCATGTTTCTATCTCGTGATCATCCTTTTTCTCAATCGCATGCTATTTTTATTTTCCTTTTTTTTTATCATTGGAAACGTTTTTTTTTCAACATGACTTATGTTATTCATTCTTCTCTTCTGGAAAAGCTTTTTCTCTCATCTAATTCTTCTATGGATCTCGTCCCCTTTTGCATTATTCATCTATGGATCACATCTAATTCCTCTATTAAAACGATTGTAATTCCTTTATGGAATCCCTTTTAGGTATTTTGAATGGGTTTGATTTTGTTTGTCGGATTTTAGGTGTGACAATTGGGTTTCTGAAATTACCAGTTTATTGATAAATCATGACTATGAAATAGAATGTATTGGAATAAAGCATAATTCTCATTTAGCATTTCAATTCTCAAATTCAAATTCAAACCCGTAAAGAATATAACTTTGGAGAAGAAGTTGTAATTTTCATTTGAATCTAGAAAACCGATGACAAAGAGGGAGGAAATAATCTGGGAAATAACGAATAATCAATACGAGAAATATATCGAAGATGGCACTTGAATGGAGTGATGCAAAAATAAGGTAAACAATGATTCAGGAAAGTAATGACCATATTAGATTTTAACCGAGTAAATATGAGCCTTTGATTAAATAAAAAAGACGGAAATAAGTTCTAAAAAATACTTTAGAGGTGGAGGCATTTACAAATCAATTATCCCCAAGAACTTATTTGTTAAAAAAAAAGTTAATAGGGGTCTTTACCCCTCTGTAATATAGGTCATTTCCGATTTTTTTCCCCTGTAATTTTTTTTTATTTACCACCTTGTAAAAAAAAAATTGTTTTGATTTACCCCTAATAGGTCAAACAAAAACCAATTTTATTTTATTTTTCAAGAAATTTTCGTTTTTGTTTGGCCTCTACCCTAAAGTATTTTTTAGAACTTATTTGTCAAGGAAAACAAATAAAACACTCAAGTGTATAATTCTAAACACACTTTAGAGTGTTTTTAGAACTTATTTGGAGGCATTCACAAATCAATTATCCCTCAAGTCATAATCGATTATGCTTTATGAAAAAATATGCACGGAGAAACGAAATTTTGACATAGATTATGCTTTGATGACGTAATTAGAGAAATAAAACCCACTGTAGACTTACCTTAATGACCATATAAGTATCATGTCAAATAAATTAATCTACTTTTTTTTTGACAAAATAAATTAATCTACTTGTAATCACATTTTTAACATTGGCTGTCTAATTTTGATTAATGGTCTTTTTGTGAGGGCTATTTGACCATGCCTTTACTATTCAATTTAAACTTGAACAAACTAATGCAGATGAGACTATCTAGAAGCCATCCAAATATAAGTCATCCACATATTTAGTATTCAAGAGTGAATAATAATATGATAATGCCATATTCTTTGGAAAAACAAAAGTCTCTAAATTTTACAATTTGACAAGGAAAACAAATGGATAATTTGAGGGATTTGTGACTAAAATATCAAGGATTCTACTCTTCCCTCTGCACTTTTCGCTCGCACCCAGCCAAACTGATACCCCTGCGTTAGTTAACTTGTGCAAATGTAAAACTATGCGTTAGTTAACTAACGCAAAGTGTTAACACATGCGTGAGTTAACTCACGCTTAACTGATATAGCAGAACAACATTAATGTTGTTTTGGTGTGCAATCAATGCACACTTGGTCATTAATGACCAGTAATGTTTAAACGCTCATAATATGACCGAATTACGTCAGTTTAACAAGATTATCAGATAATACGACATGATCGATCAAAATTACACAAAAACATCGTTTTTCTCACAATCACATAATCACACATAACGATCCAAACGGTCCAAATTACACAAATTCACCGGTAATGACCCGTAATCACTTAATCACAATCACCGATACGTAAACGATCCCAATTACATGAATATGCATTTAAATTCTCAAAATCACACAACGGTCCAAATAACCAAAATTCATCGTTTTTCTCAAAATCACATAATCACATATAAACGATCCAAATTACACAAATTCGTCGTTAATGGCGCATAATCAATTAATCGTACATAATGACACATAAACGATCCAAATTAAATCAATTTGTCCTTAAATTCTCAAAATCACAACATCTCTCATAAACGATCCAAATCACACATAAAAGTGAACAATACGAACAAAAATTCAAACAAATTACGATATTACACGTTAATAAATATTACACTTCAACAGATCGGACAAAAAGATGTAAATTGTTATCCTTAACCATTAACCTAAACATGTAATCAATGTCGCTATCATCTTTGAGAAGTTGTGGATAATACACGGTCTTCCAAAAGTCCTCTTCCTTATCCTCCCCCAAGTCCACGCCTGGCACATTTACTATCACATCACGTGTTCTATGATTTGAACCAATATGGATAAAGAAGTCGTCAATTTTTGCCTTCAACTCGTCCTACTTGTCGGTGGGGTTTACAGTGAACCAAGCCCTCTTTTTCACATCTACATAACGGACATGAAGTTTAACTGGATCTTGTGCATCTTCAGACATGTTTCACTTCAGAAAATATAATGAAAAACAAATATGAGATAACATAAATATTTGAATAATTAGAGACAAAGTAATGCGAGAAATAATTGGTGTGACATAACCGGCCACTAAAAAAATATTTCATTTCATATATTTATATTATATATAATATTAGTTACATATTGGCCACAAATATCCAAATTACATAACCGGCCACCCAAAAATACGTCGGGGTGTAATACCACCAAAAAATAGGACGAACACCGACCGACCAAAAAGTGTCATAACCTATAACCTATCTAAGAAGTCTAGTGACATTCCTAAATTTTCCTCTTCTTCCATGTCTTCCATGACTTCAAATTCTTGTTCCTTTTTTTCCGGAGTGGGAGTATTATCACAAACAATTGGATTGTGCTCATTTGTTGGTTTCTTTGGCAGCTTCGGCTCCTTAGACATGAGCTCATTGAAGGCGTCTTGTCTATCCAAAAACGCAAAATGCCAATTCTCCGCCTCACCAATCTTGTTGTTCATCCACTCCTTACAACTCGGTGGTAACAGACAACCTTCCTTCAAAATAACATAAAGATAGTGGTCGGGAATTAAGCAAAGACACATGATATTGGAATGTGGATTAAGTAGTGGAGCACTTCAGATTGGGAAATATGTCTCACATACACCACCCATTTCGGGCAAAGTCAATAGAACAACGACTCTATTGTAGCAAGTAGCAATAATGTGACCCATATCCGGAGTGGTCAACCACTTATCCACCGACACAATACCACTTGTACATTTTGGAGGGTGTAAACCATTCAATATTTTGTTATAACACTCCTCCGTGTCATATATCGGCATGTAGTCACTCTTATGATTTCTCAACTCATGAATAAGTGCTTGACGAACCAATACATGATCTTCCTCATCCATTCCCAAGTACCTAGCTATCTCCCGGAATCCACAATGACCATACCCTTTAACATTCACAATGTCTTCAACAAAAGGTCTCATGATAGGAGGGATTTGTGAAATGTATGGGATATTCCGAAACGGTTTTGAAGTAGAGGATGAAGCTTGTGAGCGGGAGAAAGTGCCAAGGTGTGCATCTTTCCTCTTTGGAAGTGATCTCTCGGGTTGTGAAGGTTGACTATCGGGATTTTGAGAATCAATAGTCTCCCACCTAGAGGGGATTCGACCCGTTGATGACACTTTGAGTGTAGTCCTCTTCCTTTTAGGTGCTCCCTTGGTTACCGCCTTTTTTGAAGGTGGAGACAAATTTGTGGTTTCCGGAAATGCTATTTTGCGCATCATCTCTTTGATGTAGAGTTTCATATTATAAGGGCTTGTCTTGAGACGTTCTTGAATGCCATTCCACTCTTCCATCATGGAAAAATCATCCTCAATCTCTTCTCCTTGTACACTTAACCTTTTCCAATGAGGGTATATATCATCCAAGAGAAGATGCAATTTTTGCTTACTTTTCATGTCAATAATACACGCACAAGGTAACCCGTACGATGTGTTTTGCACACAACCACAATCTTCCGGACCAAAGTCGAATGTCTTGGAGCATTTCAATTCATCATAGATAAATTTCAATGCGCGTCTAGATACATAACCCTCCAACTCTCTCATCATCTTGATTTTTTTGTATTTGTGTTCTAAGACCGTTTTATTCCTCCCAAAACTTCCTTGTATCTCCCCAAATTGCACCGCCAACATCTTGTCTATTCCATCCCAACATGATGACAAATCACCCACGCTACTCCTCAAATATTTTTTCAACACTCCATGAGCCGATTCAATAATGTTGGTGATTCTACACCCTACTCACAAATTTTTCCTTAAGGTTCAAAACCGTGGTTTCAACATATGTTATGAATTCCGGAAATGGCATGCATACCTCTTTGAATTTCATTAAATTAATTGCATATGATTCCTCCGTAGGAGATTCGACCAACTCTCTCCAAGCACTCACGACTTTCTCAACAACTTCTCTATTCTTCACCCTGTTCTTCTTCAATTCTTTCTTGTCAACTTTTGCACCCTTAGGAGGCTTTGGGTTAACTCTACAATCCGTGATGCACTTAGCCCTTACATTCTTCCCAATATGAAAAAAAACAAAGCATGGTGTATCTTTCAGGGAAAACTGTGCCAACGCCATTCATCAAAGCACCATCTCTGTCGGTGACAATCACCTTAGGCATGTTGTCTTTTGAGGACAAAAGACCTTTCACCATCGTAAGTGACCAAGTAAAGTTTTCCTCTAGCTCAAAGTGAAGAAAGGCAAAACCAACAAAATACGTCATTTTTGTAGAGGTGCAACCAACTACCTCAAACAACGGCATTCAGTAGTTGTTGGTTTTGTAGGTGGAGTCCATGACCAAAACGGTCGGAAAAGTGTTGAGCAATTTAATTGACTCTGGATGAGCAAAAAATATGTCTTCAAGAGTGGTTTCCTCACTATTGCATCTTGTGTAATAGACGTATTGATGCTCCACCAACTTCGAGATCAGGTATTGCAACTTCGTCATGTTACCTCTTTGCCCCTTTCGCCATCTTGTTCGCACGTTGTACACTTGCTTGATAGTTGTCACACTTTCTTTGTTATTTTGCTTCAAATTGGTGAGAATATTCCGAGGCACCGTCAAGCTCTTTGTCATGTTGATAACTTTTTTCTTCTCCTCCGCACGAAGTCTACCCGCAATAACGTATCCTAATAACTTTTCATCCAAGTCATGGTTATGCATTCCACAAAGCATTGCAACCCACCAATTGTTTGTATCCTTATCAAAGAAACCTTTCAACCTAAACATACAATTACATTTCCTTGAGCCGATGCCTTTAAGGTTCAGTTTCTTCCTCGTCTTAGGTGGCTTGTATATCCCACTCCTTTCACATTGCATCGTCAAGTACGGCCTTTCTACAACTGATTTATCTATACAAACAGTAAATCCGACTCTTTCCCCTTGTCGACGAACCCAACCAAGTAACTCTTCTCGCTCTTTCCATCTTGCATTTGTTGTAAAAAATGAGGCGGTGTGGCGAACTTCACAAACAACACCGATAGGTACCGGTTTAGGTTCTTCAATTTTACCAATGCGAGCTTGAAATGAAATTTTGACTTTAAACAGTTTCACATTAACGGTTGGTTTGACATCGCCGGAACCTACGCCAGAAGCATCGCTGGAAGCTTCATTTTTGGCCGGTTTCGGTTCAACGTCATCACCCGCGACATTGTCAACCATCTCACTATATATCTATTGAATAAAAAAAAATAACAAATGAAGAATAAATAAATTACTTGTGGAACAAGCTAACCAAGAACAAAAGTGGCGCAAAAAATTCAAAAAATAGGACTGCACAGTGGCGTGACTTAAGTCACGCAAAACTTTAACTCCTACGTGACTTAAGTCACGCAGCCTTTAACACGTGCGCAAGTTAACTTGCGCGCCAAGCCATACTACCTACGAAAAAACAGACGAACCAAGCACAAAAACCAGCAAAATGAGATGAGTTTTGATGATACAATACTTGATGTTTGATGAACGTAAAAACTTGCTTCCTGACGATTTGCAATGATTTGGGGTGAGGATTTTGACCCAAAAATTTGCACTTTTTTGGGTTTTTGAAGGTGGAGGGAAAGAAAATGGTGCTTGGAGCATGGACTGATGTGTTTTGTACGAAAACAGTAACTCTGCGTTACTTAACTCACGCTGCATGAGTTAAGTAACGCAGGGGCAAATGCGTCAATTCAGTTGGGCGCGAATGTTTTGTGCTGGGGGAAGAGCAGAAATCAAATATCAAAAGTGATTAAGCTATTCCTTTAGACAGTTTTAGGGCTCTTAGTTTGGGTTTTTTTTTAAAAAAAAAAACTATTTTTTTAACTAAAAAATCACTTTTTTTATTTTATTTTTGTAGTGTTTGTTTTAGATTTAAAAAAAAAAAAAATCTATTTTGTTAAAAAAATCACTTTTAGCCTCAAAATGAAGGGATATTTTAAGTAGCTTTTCCAAAATCTATTTTTTTTCCTAAATACAAGGAACTCAAGTCTAAGAGCTTCAAATCATAAAAAAAATGATTTTTTATATTAGTAAACAAACGGAAATAGCTTTAGATTTTTTTTAAAAATATCTCTAGATTCTTTTAACTCAAAATCTATTTTTTTAGGGTTTTTCTATCATGTGCAAATTTGCACATGTTAAGAAGTTTTAAATAGTAACTTTGCATTGGAACTTGTATATTTTGTATTAAATACATAACTTTTTAATAATTAATTATTTATTTTCAATAAAAATTTACTATTTTTAGTAAGTTTAACATATGCAATGTTGCACATGTTAGACAAACCATTTTTTTTAAAACTGAAACAAACACACCCTTAATATTTCATTGCTCATTACTAGTTATATTTTACACCAAACCTGTTTAATAATATTAATATTTCCCTTAAACAATATTAATATTATATTTAATTACTATTATAATTTAGTCTTTGGATTAATTTTTTCATCCAAAAATGGTTAGTGGCGTAGCTGGTTGAATGTTTCTGGTTTATTCCTTTGTAATTTTCTTAAAACTCCCATGTTAAAATGTCAAAGACTAATTCAAGTTAAATCGCATTTAATTGAATCAATTTTTTAAATGAATTATCTTGTAATTTTATTTTTGAATTTAATAAAATTTTGCTTTAAAACCAATAAAGAACCTTGATTGTGCCGAGCCAAGAGGTCCCTAGATGGTTGTGAAGAGTAACTTTTTGAGTTTGTTCAGACACACCTTCGAATGAGCCAATTTACTGTTAAAGCAATCCCTTTCAACGGTCAATCTGCTGATTTCGATATTTTTTCGTTTGAATTCTTCAACCCTCTCAATGGTCAGACTTGCCTCCTTTCTAAACTTATCCTCCTGTGTCAAAAGAACTTCTTTCTTCCTTGAAGTTGTCGATCCTTTTCTTGGAATCTTCGATTGCAGCTAAGAGTTTATCTTTGCATTTGATTTGGTCTGCAAGTTTGGCTTGACCATCCCTAGACGTGGGAAGATCAACATCAAGTTGATCCAAAATAGGTTCTAACCCAATGGCAAATTGGACAAATTTGGGTTCAAGGAAGGAGTTGGCAAGTTTGTGAAGCAAATTTTTAACTTTGGGAATGATATTTTCATCTTGTTCGATTTTATGGAACAAATCAATTTCCAAAATTTGACTACGAAGTTCATTGAGCAAGCTAGCCCTAGAACTTTCCTTCAACACGTTGTCTCCGACGTAGGAGTGTGCACTGGAGGGTTTGCTGTCTTTGTGTCCTCGACATTTCTTTCTTTTAGCCTTCGCGACTATTTCACCATCATTTTCCGTTTTGTCAGCAGTTGGAATTCCTTGAGAATGGTCAAGAGAATTGTGCTCGCTAGGAACCTTGGTTTTTTCTTGAGCATGTTTTTTCTTCTTTTCTCTTTCAACTCGAGCTCCAGAGTCAATTGTTGTTTCAGCAATCTTGATAGACTTGAGTGAAGCATCAGACTACAAAAGAAAAGAAAGGAAATTGGTATTAGATAGTATAAAAGGTACAAAAAATCTTACGTCATCTTCAGTTTGTTTCAGCCTTTTCGAAGAACGTTCAGGAGTAATAGTTTCTTTCCTCTTTCGATCCTGTCGAAAAATCATTTGGTTAATTGATGATATAAATCGAAAGGAAGGAAAAAGATTAAGAAGTTAAAAGGAGTATTACTTCTTTCTTTTTTAACTCTTGGCATTTACTTTTCATTGAAGAAACCCCAGTTTTCGACGATCCTTCAGCTTTGTTTTTTGTCCTGAAGGTACATGAATAGCTAAAAGACATACAAAATGGCAAGTAAGTCTCACATTAGAGAATAAAATGTCAACCTTTATCTTAAAAAAGGTTTGTATACCTTTGCTTTTCTTTGATTTCTTCTGCAGAGAGGTAAAATCAGAAATCAGTTCAGAGAGTAAGTTGTTTGGATTCACTTCTTTGTTTCTATCGGTGAAATATCCTCGTTGTAACAACCCGATTTTTGATAAAATTATTTTAATTATTTATCATGTGTGTTTATATGTACTTGTATGTGATTATTTGTCTCTGTGTATATTTTATTCGGGATTAGTAGATTTTGGTTCAAGAAGGGTATTTTAGTCATTTAGGCTCAAAGGTATTTTGGTCATTTGGTGAGCAAGGGTAAATTAGTCTTTTGTTGAGAGAAATATTTTTAGTGCTTTAAGTGGGAATGATTATTTTACTAAATTACTAGTGAGTTGTGGTAATTAATTAGAGACGATGATTATTCGTTATTTCGACGGTTTAAGTGTGTAGTAACTCGGTGAATTAGTTGGTAAAAATATTGAACCCATTAAGACAACTAGAGATTGAGCATATTTGTGTAGTGACTAGAATTCTACTCTTCACCCAAACAGTTTTGCTCATTCCCAAAGTAAATTTCCTTTTTACCCTTACGTGACTTAACCTACGCTAGTACAAAATGTTACGTGACTTAACTCACGTTGCGTGACTTAAGTCACGCTAGTGTTAGCTAAACCAAAAAGTAGCGTGAGTTAAGTCACGCTAGTTTTAACACTAGCGTGAGTTAAGTCACGCTGGTTCTGTGCACGAACCAGAACAGAGAGGCAGTAGCTACTGCCCTATTCCCTGCTTATCTTCGTTCCTTCATTCATTCATACATAGGAACAACCATTCATTCACTCAACCAAAACTCATAATTTAGAACACATGCATTCATTCATTCATAATTTAGATACGCAATGTAATACCCATACTAAACGTATCTAGAAAGTTTAGCATGTGCATTATCTTAGTACTGGATACATTAAAATTTACAACATAAAATCTACGAATGAATAATTCATACAGTAACATGCGTTCGTACAATCAAGAATACAACATAAACTCGTCCAAAGCATAGAAAATACATCCTTAAAGTCTATAACATCCTTCAGCGGGTACGAACGAGCACTTGCTGAAATATCCATCCGGCTACAAGCTTGCAGAATCCTGCTAAACCAACCTGCTGATCTGAAACAAATAAGGATTGGGATGAGACATAATGTCTCAGTGAGTTCTACCTAATCCTAGGCTATAGGTAACCTCGGGGAAGACCTATGGTCACCACGTGT
>Ga0315914_1002531_pt1 | contig 27954 bp, 10 predicted proteins | sample MpolenodulesMG_FD_203920 | JGI IMG/M metagenome (GOLD analysis project Ga0315914, IMG submission 203920) | Medicago polymorpha root nodule microbial communities from Los Angeles, California, United States - elongated nodules | ecosystem: Host-associated > Plants > Roots > Nodule | place: USA...
TTTTACCTGTAATTTCCAGAACATTTCCAAATGCAATATAACTCATACAACATTTAAACTCAGTGATAAACAAGAAAAATACAATATCTTTTACAATTATCCATAATTAAATCAAACCGACATTTGGTTCAAATTACACAAAGGTTTGAAATTCATCAAAACGTTACATAGTGTTCATAATTAAACAACACATTACAACTCATTACATATCATTAAATTAAACAACACATTCAACGCAATTACATATGGAACGAACATACATATATAATATATTATTTCCACCATATTCCGAAACATAAATCCGACGTCGCTATCGTCTTCAATAAGCCAATGCATATAGCTTGTCGTTTTCCATGCATATTCTTCTTTATCTTCTCCTAGGTCTATGCATGGCATTTGTCCAAACAAGTGACGTGTATATTGATTTTCACCAAGATGCTCAACATTGGATTGACCAAGCTTGATCTTTGTGTAACAATTCTAAATCCCACCTTATTTGCTTGATGACGTGCCCACTCAAGCAATTCTTCTCTATCCTTCCACTTAATGTCGTCTGAAAAAAACCTAGCCGTGTCAACTTTGTGGGCATGAAGTGGGAGGACACCGGAGTCAACATTTTTAGAAGCTTCAACATGGACGGAAGCTCCATCAATGTTTGGTTTGGCTACAACCTTAGGCGGTTTGACATCTTTGAAAATTTCGACAAAATTTGGTTTTCTCTCTCCCGGAACATCTTCCGCGTTCTCTACCATTAATATAATAAAACAACACAAAAATATAAATTAACAACTAACTAATGCATAAACATCAATGCCATAATGAATTAAAACAACACAAAAAAACAAGAAATTTTTTTTTGAAAAATTGGCAGTAGCTGCCTTTTTTTCGTTGTGAAAATTTTTTCACAAGTAATCCTCGGCAGTTAACTGCCGAGGTTTCCCATGACAGAGTTCTACGTAACTGACGTAAAAACCCATAACAAATACAAAAAATCAACCGATTAAAATGCTCAATACATGTTTTTTTACGTCAAAAGTGTGTTGATATCTCCTATGCTTGATGCTTCAATGATTTTGGAGCAAGATTTGATGAAAAAAATATTGGATTTGGGGATTGGAGGGAAGAGGAAAGAAAGTTGATGATGAAATAGTGTGTAGGGGGAGCAGGTGGCTGTTTCATCTGATGAAGCATTTTTCTCGGCAGTTAACTGCCGAGGGACAATTTCTTATTTTACATGTGTTTCTCAGCCTTCTCAAATGTGTGAACAGCAATTTTCCAGTATCTTTCATGTGTTTCAAAATTTTATAAGATAATAATCCACTTAATTAGACTATTTTACTTTGAGTCTGACCAAGGAGTGTCTTGAAGGCAACTTTTGAAATTTTTTAATCAATAAACTATACATTGAAAAAGTTTAATAATTCAATTTCTGATGCACTGAATACGCAAATTTATGTAAAAACATTTAAGAGAAATACTAACTTGTGCACTAAAGTCACAAGATAATAATCTTAAAATAAAATTAAAAAATAAATATTGAATTGAAAAGATAAGTTTTTAAGATTTTGAGGTTATGAATACACAATTTCTAAGATTAAATTTTTACATTTAGTTTCTTATCTTGTGCCCTTAGGGCACAAGTTAACAAGACCCAACATTTAAAGTCCTTTAAAGAGTATTGTTAAGGAACTCATTATTATTTCACTTTACTTTTAAGAAATATGATAACTAGTACCCCAAGAACAATGGTTAAGGAATAAAATATAGTAGTATTTGCATTGGACATTGTGCGGTGCATAGTTTTTTTAAGGGTTTGTCTGACATGTGCAACATTGCACATGTTAAAACAAATAATAGTAGTAACTTTTTCTTGGAAAACAACAATTATTTATTCAAAAAAATTATATTTAATATTAAATGTACAAGTTTCAATAAAAAAAATTATATTTTAAACTTCTTAACTTTTTTTTAATACAAAATAAGTATATTTCAACCTCGGACGCAATGTTATATTACATTATTATCCAGCAAAGAGATAAGAGTGATCGATGGCTATGACGATGGAGAAGAGATAGAACGAGGGTGCGTGATGTAGAAGGAGAAGAGAGAGAGAACTCAGAGAAGTAAATGTCGTCTGTCAAATCAAAACTTTGATTGTACGAACGAAAAGATTTAGAATTTAAATTTATATTTATTTAAAAAGGATAATAAATTGATTTTCTACATTCAAGACTGACTTGTATATGAGTTTGGAGTGAATACCTACGTCTTCATTACATATCTTTTACCCGTGTTTTGAAATCAAATGCCAAAATATTCAGGTTTTGTTGTCATGTCCGTCCACTTAAATATTTTGAATTTGTTATAAGATTATTCTCAACTAACGTCATTAGACTAAATAGAAATCTCCGCCCCCTCTCTCAATTTTGATAATAAGTGCTACACTCTTTCAAAAAAGATAATAAGTGTTGCACATATATTGAACCTATATAAGTCACATCTTTGTTTTAGTACAACTATATAAGTCACATCTATGAACCCTAAGAAAAAAAAGTAACATAACGTGTGGGTCATATACAGAGAGAAATGTTACGAACATTATTTCTACATATCCACTTTATTTTTGGTGCAATCAATATTGTCTCACAATTTAAAAATTGATTCCTACGTAAAATAGTAAGATTAACATTAGTTTTATTAATAAATATTAAAATGAGTGTTGAAAATAAATTATCGTAAACATTTAGTAATTAGGGCCCGTTTGGATTAACTTATTTTAGATCTTATATAAAACAGCTTATGCAAATAAATAAGTTTTTATGTATTATTTATAAGTTTTTAAGTTTATGAAAAAACAGTTTATGAGGATACGATTTTCGCTAGTGAGAGCTTGTAAATTAAAATAAAAGCTTATTTATTTACATAAGCTATTTTTCATAAACTTAAAATAAGCTCAAACCAAACGAGACCTTAATAGTTTGAGGACCGCCTATTAACAACGTTAACTTTTTGTATACTATCCTATCATATATTCATAAATCATTATGTAACTTTGTCTCTAAAAAGAAAAAATATCAATCCTTTCAATACCAGTTATTCAAAACTTTACTAATGAAATACAAAACAAATTCTACTTTTAATTATTGAACTTAGTCCCTCATTTTGCAAGGATAGGTCAACTTGCTAACACAGTTTTTTTTTTTTATTTTTTTAATTTAAGAATGCTAACACAGTTTTATAAAACGTAATCTCCCATCTTATATTACATGTATTATTAATCATAGCGACCTTATTGATACTTCGTATGTAATTTCTTAAATAGATATTTGTTATGGACTACTCATAATGCTATGCTTGACTATATCGGGCAAAAGTTCAAATACATCTTTAACCCAATAATCCCTTCTCCGTATAAAGCTCAAATATGCTCAAGCCATGGCACAACAAGTGCAATAATCAAAATTCAAATCCTTTCAAAAGTGCTTCAACAATCGAAATCGGATCGATGGATCTTGTAACGAACAAACGACTCCTAACCGACACTACCAAAACTATTGTTAGATGTCGAATGTAACCACTTCCCTGTCAATGGTCCAATAGCTTTCCGCGCTCACTAATAAAAGGTATCATCCTTTACATTCAAGTCACGTACATGCCTTCCATTCTAACAACCTCTTATTATTTGCTTTTTTTACTGACTTGAGCATCAAAGTAATGGCAAGTATCATCACTCACATCGCAAATTGCTCGACGGATGTTATCCTTCTTATCATGTCACATTGATACTAAATACATAATTTTAGTAACAAAAACTCCATTTGTAAAATCATAATTAGTGATTGTTTGTTTTGGAGGTGGATGAAAAGTAGACGTGCGTTTACACCATTGCTACAATTTGTAGATTACTCCCTCGGGTTTTAATTATAAGCAAAATCTCACTTTTTAAATACATTCAATAACAGATGTATTTGGTCTATATTATATACCAAATATATTAATTATTAAATGAATATATACCAAATACGTTACTTAATGGGTGGACCTTAAAAAAAAGGGTCCATATTAGGGTCTACCTAAATATAAAGAGAGAACTTTTGCATTGAGACTGGAGGGAGTATATATTTCGACGCATGATTTGAGTGAGCAAACGTCAAACAAACACACACTTCATCAAACAAGACAAGCTTTTTAAAGACGAAGGGATTATTAGTTAACTTTCATCGAAGTAGAAAATTAACGCGCAAATCAAATAATTAGACAGAAATGAATAATGAACTTCATCAAATGATAAATTATTCAAAAGAGTATAAGTTTTTTTTTTTTGTTACAAAAAAAGAATATGAGTTTGATAACAATTTTTTGTCAATGCAATATTATATTTATTATTTTTTGAAGAAGCGTCATACTATACTTATCTAATGACCAAAACTTCAAACTATCACAGTCTCTTTCCTAAAAATTGGAGTGTTATTAAAAAAAATTTGCAAAATTAACTTATAAAAAATAAAGAATGAATCCTTCAAAAATCAATAAAGAATGAAGTGAAATTTTGAAAATTGTACTAAAAAATAATTGAAATTTTAAAATGGTAACGTCAATATTAAAAATGTTACCCCACCATGTCAAGCACCGGCAACACCACATGGTTAATGACAGTAAAACACAGAGCGCAATAACACCCACACAAGGGGTAATTTCGTCACTCACTCCATATATATAAACCCATGCAAACCCCAACAAAATCACTTAACACTTTAAAAAACCACACTCCAATGGCTTCTTCATTCACACTCTCCGTCGTAACCGTTTTTCTCGCCACCTTCATAGCCACCGTACACGGCTGTTCTCCGTCAGATAGAACCGCACTCTTATCCTTCAAAGCCGCTCTCAAAGAACCTTACCACGGCATCTTCAACACATGGTCCGGCGAAAACTGCTGCGTTAACTGGTACGGCGTTAGTTGCGACTCCACCACCGGCCGTGTCACCGACATCAACCTCCGCGGTGAGTCAGAAGATCCAATCATCTCTAAATCCGGCAAGTCCGGTTACATGACCGGAAAAATCTCACCGGAGATTTGCAAAATTGACAGCCTCACTTCTCTCATCCTCGCCGACTGGAAAGCCATCTCCGGTGAGATTCCACAATGTGTCACTTCTCTCTCCAATCTCCGCATTTTGGATCTTATCGGAAACCAGCTCACCGGAAAAATTCCGGCGAATATTGGAAAATTACAACGACTGACTGTTCTGAACCTCGCCGAGAATTCAATCTCTGGCGAGATTCCAACGTCAGTCGTTGAACTATGTTCTCTTAAGCATCTTGATTTAAGCAGCAACAGTTTAACCGGTTCGATTCCGGTTAATTTTGGTAATCTTCAAATGTTAAGCCGGGCGTTGCTGAACCGGAATCAATTAACCGGTTCGATTCCGGTTTCAGTTACGAAAATTTACCGGCTTGCTGATTTGGATTTGTCGATGAACCGGTTAACCGGTTCACTTCCTTATGAACTAGGGAAAATGCCGGTTCTTTCGACTTTGAATTTGGATAGCAACTCGCTTTCGGGTCAAATACCTTCGAGTTTGTTGAGTAATTCGGGTTTGGGGATATTGAATTTGAGTCGAAACGGGTTTTCGGGTACCATACCCGATGTTTTTTGTCCGAATTCGTATTTCATGGTTTTGGATATGTCGTTTAATAATTTGAACGGGCGGGTACCCGGTTCGTTGTCGTCAGCCAAGTATATCGGGCATTTGGATCTTAGTCATAACCATTTGTGTGGATCGATACCGTTGGGTGTGGGATCGCCTTTTGATCATCTTGATGCGACGTCGTTTAGTAATAATGATTGTTTATGTGGAAACCCTTTGAAGACTTGTTAATAATGTGGGTCATATCTAGCACTTCTATCAAAGTTTCAGATGGTGTTTGCCACTAAATCTACATATCCATTCAAGAATATGCGGGTTACCCATTACTCGAAATAAGTGGATTACCCGATTCGTTTATGATTTACTACTAGCTATGAAGTAATGAAGATATAAAGTGTGATATATTTTTTTTATGTAATAGTTTTGGTTCTATGAAGTGATGTAATATGATATATTGTAGTGGTAAAGTTGAAATGAACAAAAAAAAGAAGTTTGTTGAAAGGAGCATAGGCAATTGAATGCACGTGCATGCCATCATAATATGGCTTTGAAGGAAAGAATTTATGTTTAATTGTGCATAGGTTAAACTTTGTACTGAAAATGTTCCTGTTTTGCATGTGAGCTTCCTAATATAAAATATTTGGGTTTGGATAATGATCCCATTATTACTCTACCTATTCAATTCAAAGTGTTTGATTTAAATATGTTATCACTTTGGCTTGAATGTTTATAATGGATAACTTGAATTAGATTTGAGACATTTTCTAAGAGAAACTTTTATTGGGTCGGTCTACAATATTAGAGGAGATTATGACATTATTAAAGCCAACTTTATAAATAGTTTAGATTCCAAATCATCACAAAAATAGTAAGACAACAAATATATAAACTTTTTTACTTTAATGTCGGTCAAATTCATATTTTCATCTTATCTCAAAATTCTTACTTGCACTAAATACTTCAACAACTTTATATATATGCACATTCTGTGTTAAGATGGAGTTTCCAGCAGTGTATGAGGGGCCACTATGGGTTAGATATTTGTAGTTTTGTTATAAGTATCATCCCAAGATTTGAATTTGAAAATATACCGACATGGAAAATTGACTTAAGTAAATTTGCAGGGTAATTGACTTAATGTGCAATTTGTTGTTAGATTATTGCATTGTGATATGATACATTTATTTTTTTTAATGGCGAATGATAGTGGTAGAATATGTTATAGTACATCCTGTTGTTATGGTGCATTTATAAGAACATGAACATGAAAATTAAATTTATATCTAGATTCTACGAAGAAGGGGATATATGTTCAGTGAACATAGCTCATAAAAGAAGATATTTTTAATTGACTTATATCGAGTTTTGAACATCCACTTGTTCACTTTAAAAAGTTAATTTTATCAACTAAAATAATTTGGAAAAAAATGAAAAGGATAGTATTCTCTCCGGTCTCAAATGTAAGAAACTTTTTACTTTTTAGATTCATTCAATAAATGATGTATGTGGTTCTTATTATAGACCACATACATCATTTATTGAATGAACTTAAAAAATGAAAAGTTTCTTACATTTGAGAAGGAGAGATTATTTAAGAAGGATTGGTCACTTAATGATGATCTACTTAAGGGGAGTATATATAACTGTATATAGCTATATATAGCTGTCTTCAAAGGCTAGAAAGGATTGATACAGTTTTTGTTCTTTTGAGGCAATTTCTCTCAAAGGCTAGAAAGGGTTGATACAGTTTTTCCATTTTGAATCCACTCAAATGCAGAAAAAAGAATAGTGAAATTAAGAGAATAATACAAGCCAACTACTACTTGGGGGGCACATGATAGTACTGCCCTATGCATTAACTATGAGCCAGGTCTTTATGTGCTTGCTATTAAGTCCACATAACATGTAAAATAAAGTAGAAATAAATGCAAATCTCAGAAGTAAATGAGGGATGCACTATCACCTCCCAACCATGCATATGTCTTTATTTACTCTACCAAACACATACCATTAATATGGTTCAATCGTTTCCTAGCAAAAATAAGGACATGGACCCTTCATTTCTCTGGCACCCTCATTTTGAATGGCCCTCTCTCATGTGGACCTATGCAGTTGCCAATAAGGATATTGTGATTCTGTGCAATCAATTACAACCATCCTCGGAAATGCATTCTCTATTTTCAAATAGGGAAATTTTATAGAAAAATGATAACAACCATCTTCAAGGAGTTTAAAAATTAAGTTTTTATAAAAATTTATGTATTTAGTGTATTGAAAATTGAAATGATTTGAATCGAATCATGATTTCCAGATAAAGGTTGATGCGGTTCAAAGAACAATGAACGATTCAAGATTTCAAGGTGGTCATTTGAATTGAATTAAAACACTTGAGAAAACATCTTTCGGGAGACAAGCAATGAATTAATTCAGAGGTTGTATGTAAATCATTTGAATCGAATCTAGGTTTTAAAAAATAAGGCATTTTGAGAAGAATTGAATAACAAGAAACACTTAAGCTTAAGAGCTATTGTAGATGATTTAATGACAGAGATTAACTAGAGTGCTTTAACATATTCAACTAAACTAATTAAGAACAAAAATAACACAAAACATCAACATAACAAAACATCATCAAAATTTAAACTAAGTAATTGAACGAGCAACTACAATTCACTTAGTGCCGCTTTAGTTAAGCATAGTTACATATAGGTGATTCCGCATATCAATCACAACTTCGTTATCCACGTCGTTTATACAGCACTTTAATCATAATTGCTATTGACTTTTGCATTAATCTGACAAAGAAGTTGGAGGGTATTCGAAGAATCTTAATTGTCATATAAACTCTGAAACAAACTATTTACTTTTCTGCAAACAACTACTTCTCGCATTGAGCATACAATTCAAAAGTGCAAACCCTTAAACCAATTTTCTGCTTTCTTAGTTTAAATAGGTAAGACGAATTGCTTCGTTGATGACAATCAATGTGGAGACGATAACTTACTACTTTATTACTAGTTACAGTTTGATGCACTTGTCAAATTTGTCGTTATATATTATTATGAGTAGGGATATTTGTACAACTATTTGTGACAACTTTAGTGACAACCGTTTTTTCTTCTTTCTTCTTATTAGTCAAAAATAATAGAAAAAAAGAGAAAAAATAAGATCATAATGTGAGTATGAGAGAGAAGATTGTTCAAAAATTGTCATAAAATAGATATTCAAATATCATTTCTCTATTGGTATAGATTATGCAAGGATCAATGTGATAGTAAGTTTTATAATTGATGACAAATTTGCTTCATTTGGACAAAATTATTAAAATTTGCTTCATTTTCGATCAAAATAGTCTTTGTGAAAGAAAAAAAATCACTTTCTAATTTTTTTTTATCAAATTCAACTATGTACACGGAATCTGACTTGGAACCCAAAGTCACCAGTTATTGTGACATGTCACCACTTTAATGGCGAGACTTGATAGAGAGACCTTAATTAAAGGTTATAAAATTCAGGAAAATCCGATAATGAAATTGATCTATTAACAAAGAAAGATATTCACTCATTACCCAATAACAATTTGAATACAACAGTGTTAAATATCTTTAAGTGAGACCTTTGTCATCATTGAATTTCTATCCGACTCGAGGATGAATCTCTACGGCATAAGATATGTTTTTCAACAAAAACAAAAAATACAAATTTTGCTAGTTCTTATTTAAGTAACAAAGTTCATTTCAATGGTTTCATGGATTACTCAAACTAGAAATGTTTAGGTTATTCCATGCAACATTGAAAACTTGCATGCTCCTACCACATCAACCAAAGCCTCTAACGTATTGTTCACTTCTCTCTCAAACCTCTCTCCAATTCCACGCCATTTCCACACACCATTTTGACCCTTTTCTATCTACACTACTTCTTCATCTGAAATCTTCATCATCTGTCTCCATTTGTAGAATCATTCATGCCCATGTGATCAAATCTCGTGATTACCGTGATGGGTTCATTGGTGATCAATTGGTATCTTGTTACCTTAAAATGGGTGCAACCCAAGATGCATATTTTCTGTTTGATGAAATGCCAAAGAAGGATTTTGTTTCATGGAATTCTTTGGTTTCTGGGTTGTCGAAAATTGGACAACTTGGTGAGTGTTTGAGTGTGTTTTGTAAGATGAAATCTGATTCAGAATTGAAATTGAATGAGTTTACTCTTTTATCGGTTATCTCGGCTTGTGTGACGGAGAATGCGTGTGGTGAAGGCTATTATGTTCATTGTTGTGCAATGAAATTGGGTTTGGTGTTTAAGGTGAAGGTTGTTAATGCTCTTGTTAATATGTATGGGAAGTTTGGCTTTGTTGAATCGGCTTTTAGCTTGTTTTCGGGAATGCCTGAGAGTGAGAAGAGTATTGTGTCCTGGAATTCAATTGTTGCTGTTTGTGCCCAAAATGGAATGCCGAATGAGGCTTTTAATTGTTTTGATATGATGAGGGTTAATGGTTTTTTTCCTGATGATGCTACAATGGTGAGTTTGCTTCAAGCTTGTGAAAATTTTCCTTTGGGAAGAATGGTAGAGGCTTTGCACGGCGTAATCTTTACTTGTGGTCTTGATGAAAATATAACAATTGTGACTACCCTTTTGAACTTGTATTCGAAGTTAGGGAGATTGAATAATTCTCGTAAGGTATTTGAAGAGATAAGTAAGCCTGATAAAGTGGCATGGACTGCGATGCTTGCAGGCTATGCAATGCACGGGCGTGGGAAAGAAGCAATTGAGTTCTTCGAAAGGATTGTAAGGGAAGAAGGCATGGAGCCTGATCATGTTACTTTTACTCATTTGTTAAGTGCATGTAGCCATTCAGGGCTTGTAAAGGAAGGAAAATACTTCTTCCGAGTTATGTCTGATGTTTACAATGTTCAACCACGATTAGATCATTATTCCTGTATGGTTGATCTTCTCGGTCGATCTGGTCTACTCAATGATGCTCATCAGCTGATTAAGAATATGCCTTTTGAGCCAAATTCTGGAGTCTGGGGTGCCCTTCTTGGTGCTTGTAGGGTTCATCGAAACATTGATCTAGGGAAGGAGTCTGCCGAGAATTTGATAGCGTTAGATCCGTCAGACCCTAGAAACTATATCATGCTGTCTAACATGTATTCTGCTGCAGGTTTGTGGAATGATGCATCAAAAGTGAGGACTTTAATGAAGAATAAGGTTCTTACTAGAAATCCAGGATGTAGTTTTATTGAACATGGGAATAAAATCCACTGGTTTGTTGTCAATGATTACACTCACCCTGATTCGCACAGAATACACAAAAAGTTGGAAGAGGTTATGAAAAAAATTCAAGATGTTGGATTTGTGCATGAAACAGAATCGATTCTCCATGATGTTGATGAGGAGGTGAAAATAGATATGATCACCAAACATAGTGAGAAGATAGCTCTTGCATATGGACTTTTGGTCACCAATGCAGATATGCCGTTAGTTATAATAAAAAACCTAAGAATATGCCGTGATTGTCACAACACTGTAAAATTTGTGTCAATGGTAGAAAAGCGTACTATCATTATTCGAGATACAAAGCGATTTCACCAGTTCTCAGACGGGTTTTGTTCTTGTGGTGATTATTGGTAGTGTTACTGTTCATCATAAGAGAGAGAGTTTAAGTGAAAACAAAATGTGTTATTCAGTAACAAGACTACATGAATTGCATCAGGTGAAGTCTATTTATAGACTCAGATACTTACATAGTTAGTTAATATAATCCCAACTACCTAACGATAATCAATTATTTTGATACTGTCTCGGAGCTGAGCACATGTTGTAGGAGGTGAAACCTTGGTTAGAGCACAAGCCACTTGATCTTGACCAGGTATTTGGCACACATGAAGAAGTGGAAAGAGAACCTTCTTTCCTCACAAAGAAGACATGAAGCTTCATATATCTGCTTATGTGGCATAAAGCCAACATAGTGTCTAAAAACATCACAAAATACAATAGGTGTTGCAATTGAAACATGGAGTTCATGGAGGAGAGATTACACGCCAAAGTGATTTCACTATAGCAAGGTCAAGCTGCAATATTCAACATCAGTCAGTGCTAGAACGAGCTACCGTGATTGTTTCCTAAAGAACCAAGATATAATTGGACGGAGGAAAATGTAAGGACCATAGATATATCGCCTATCTTGTCGACTATATGGCCAATAAGCATTGCAAAAGGCATAGGCTTGTAACATTAAGGAGCATATAAAATTAGCAGGATGAGGAAGATCATGAGTTGAGATAGAGTACATTTTAGTGTTTGTTTGGATGGAGTAATTTTAAAGAGTGATGTATTTTGAGGAAGCAATTAAATATTCGCACCAGTCCAAAGATTATCTTGGTGATTCTCAAAATCTCTCTCTTTGGTGTTCTTGACTGCTGGAAATTTGGGGCTTTTCTAATTGGACATTTTTCCAGCTTGTTGAGTTAATGGACAAACTGACAGTGCCGGTGTCCCTTCCTTGATATATGAAGATAGTCTTAGTTACCGATGTTCATCAAGGCTGATGTCTCATTTATTGAAGACATTCAAAAAATAGTTTTGCTATCAATTAAGTGAAGATAAAATATAACCAAGTGGTTGAGCTCAAGTCATTAATCATTAATAAGCTTCGGTGATTAATGAGCTTTCAGCCTTCAGTGAAGGTCGAACTGATCGAGAGTAAAGGAAGAATTACACCCAATGTGATTTTGCTGCAGAAAGGGTCAAGCTTTGATGTTCAATCTCGGTGCTAGAACGAGCTACAATGATTGTTTCTTAGAGCACTAAGATTTAGTGTTTGGGCCGAGGTAAATGTAAGAACATTAGATGGATCGTCTATCTAATTGACTGTTTTGGCCAATAAGCACTACACAGAAGGTGTAGGCATGAAACTTTAAGGGGCATATCAAATTAGCAGGATGAAGAACATGGGTTGAGAGACAGTACCTTTTAGTGTTTGTTTGGATAAAGTAACTTTAGGACTTGATGTATTTTTAGGAAGTAATTAAAATGATTTGGGTTAAAGTTCATTGTTTGGATGGTAAATCCAAAGATATTTAAAATTGCAGAACATTTATAAATATTTTCTCAACAGTCCAAAGATTATCTTGGTGATTCTCAAAATCTCTCTGATAAGTGTTCTTGATATATGAAGATAGTCTTAGTTACAGATGTTCATCAAGGCTGATGTCTCATTCATTGAAGACATTCAAAAAATAGTTTTGAATGAGTGAAGATAAAATATAACCGAGTGATTGAGCTCAAATCATTAATCATTAATAAGCTTTAGCGATTAATGAGCTTCAGCCTTCAGTGAAGGTTGAATTGGTCAAGACTACCCAAGTTCGAACCTGGAATAAAACAATAATTGGTTAGACTTTATTAACCTGTCATCCGAACTCCGAATTATCAGGATCCCTTTCCACTGGTAAAGACAAAAAATAAAGTGAAGATAATCAGTTAGTTTTGTATTGTGGGTTTAAATTAGGGGAAAAGTACCTTGCATATGGCAGGACTAAGCACCCTAGTTTGAATTGATGATTTTGATTTGACAGTATACCATGACATACTTCTGACTTCTCAGTATGCTAGAACATGATTTTATTTAGAAATCATTATTAACATTATTATCACAAATCTAATTTGAGTATACCATATGTTACAAAATCAAATAATGATGGCCATGGTGTTTCTGGTACTCCCTTGCTGTTCCTTCCTCATGCTCCATTTTTGTATGTATATGTGTGTGTCCATCCCTTTCTTAAAGTGGCTCATTACCTTTTTTTCTCTACCTTTGCTTTCTTTTCTTTTTTTCAATTGATAAACAAATTTGAAGCTACAAGTTCCATTATTACACGTGGGATCTACAAAGTTTTCTTTACTTCTCCACCATCCTTTTCTCTTTGAAAGCTTCATTTTCTTCCACTTACGTTGTTTGTACCAACAACAATGTTGCCCATATCTATCATGAAGTATACTATTAAATAATAAGCAACTAATTTAATTTTTAATTCCTTGAATGTGTATAATGTTTTTTTTTTTTTTTACAAAGAATACATGTGTATAAAGTAGCAATTTAAAAATCGATTATTGAACCGACAAAATATCCAAACCATAGTAAAAGTTGATTCAAGGTTTTAACTAGACTAGATGAAACATTATTGATTTGGTAAAAAAACGAAAAAATGGCAGAAAAATCAAACAATATAAACCGGTTAAAAGATGCATTACATTTTTCTTGATGTCAAATATGTGAAGAAACCCTCTAGCAATCGTTTTCCAATGATTTGAGACCAAGATTTTGCACAAAATTTGGAGTTTTTGGATGAAAGAGGAAAAAAGTTGGTGAATGAAGAGTGAGGTAGGAGTGTGTTGGCCTTATACTGGAAAGTTGTCGTGAACGATAGTAAACTGCCATTCAAATCACTTAACGAGCGACAATCAACCACTGTTAGAAGCGAGCGTCGGATAACTATTGCTGAAGGCATTTACGTATTTTTAGAGTGTTAAAGAGCAATTCTTGAAGTGAGATGAACAAAATCAAAAAAACACAAACCTCTCTAAGTTCAGCCCATTTTGCCACTTTTATTTTTACAAATTTTGCCACTTTTTTTTTTTTTACAAATTTTGCCACTTTTTATTCACTCTTATTTTTGACAATGTTTATTCCTGAACATACTTATTTTTTTCTACATTCATTTAACACTTCATTCTCTTTGATTAAAATTATATTGATTCTGATTAAAATTATTTTTATTTTAATTATAATACTAACAATAGTTTTAAATGACACAATGACACCAATAATATAACAAATATAACATAATTTTTTATATTTTTTTAATAACTCAACAATATAACATTATTATAGGCAAATTTTTTGAAGGGTATAATTAGAAGTGAACAAGCCAGCCCAAAAACTTGTATTCTTTTTCGGTCATGCTAACTGATGTTCTCGGGGTATTGATTTGAAAATGACACTTTTTTAACTTTTGAAAAATTGACTACACAATTATGAATACAATACCTATTATATTTGTTTCCTTAATTTTTGTCCCCAGTTAACATTTTCCTTTTCTTTATACATAGTATAATGTATATAATATCAAGATATCACATATAATAAATCACTATTTGTTTTTATTTTAAAAAATAGTATTTGTATAACTCAGGGGCGGACCTGAGCAGGGAAGGGTGTGGCAATAGCCCAGGCCCAGTTTTTAACATTTTTTTTATCAGTCCAGCCTATAACTGCATAACTAAGTTTTTATTCTGGTATTCTAGTATAGGAAAAACTTGCGTGTTTCTTTTCCTTGTCCTGTTTATTGCATACTACAACTAACTATATTCTTAAGTTTATTTATATTGATACTATAGTTAGCTAATATTTTATTTGTTGTATAATTTATTTATTTTTTAATCGGCAAATATTATTAAACGCCACCCCCGCAAGACGCAAGGTATGGACGAAACAAGATACAAATGGTGTCGCATATAGACGATACACCATAACCACCTAAAAACACCCCTGAAGATAAACCTATCAAAACACATCACCACCTAAAACAGACTCCAAAAAAAAACAAGCACTATAAACACGGTATCCACCACCGCCCATCGTCACTACTCTCCCACAAGGAACACCGTCAAAATAAAACTCCCAGACCCCAACACCCAAGCTAAGCCACATTTCGAAGAGCACCTAACTGAAGGATCATGCAGCCATCACAAACCTCGCGACCTCCGAACCACCGAAAGAGCACAACACAAAGCCCAAAAACCAACTTGAGTCAAAGAACTGACTCCCGATCTCGAATCAAAAGTGATCGGCCCACCAGACTATAGTACCAAATTAGCAGGGCACACCTCGCCCCCGGTACACCAGAGAAAAACCAAATCAAGTCAAAACAAAGATTGCAGCTAGACCCTGACAACCGATCTCGAAGCCAAATGAATCGGCCCACCGAAAACCAACACACAATATGCAAGACAAAAGACATGGCATGCGAAGTTTAAACAACAAACAAATCAAAAGGAAAAGGCTCAACACAATGTGAAATGCACCCTCCAAACTTCGTAAACACCTAAACCACCCAAAAAGCACAAAACAAGAGTTAGTGACGACGAACATGGACCCGTGTAACAGAGATTGCTTCTAAAGGAAATCACCTCAACAAGCACCCACCTCCTCACTTAAAACATCGACCACTTCACCACCACCACGCATCACCACCCCCACCACAATTGAATAACCTCCACCACCACTGCATCACCACTGCGCATCACTAACACTGACGATAAAGACAGAGCAACGCCACCAAAACTACCACACCATGAAAACAGGCATCAACACAAACACAATCTAGAAGAAGACGAAACCCAACAACAAAACACGGACAACGACGCCGGTCTGAAGCAGAAACACAACCTAGAGACAAAGTTGGTAGTAGTAATGATTTTTTCCAATATATTATTTTTAAAATTTTCATAAAATAAAATAATTATACAACTAACATTATTCTTTTATTTCTATCTCTTAGATTGTGTGAAGTGCATGAGTGTAATTCATAATTTTCCTATTTTTAATTTGTCTGGCTTACATGTCATATCTCATAAACCTTCATGCAAATAAAAGTGCAGAATATCATTGGTCCACATAAGTCACAAGCCACAATCACAAAAGCAAAACCAGTGTCTAGAGAGAAAGAGTAATACTAGCAACACTTTCTTTTGAACACTCTCTCTAACACTCACTTTTTTATTGGTTTAAATCATTGTGGATCTACACATTGAAAATAGAACTCACACAAAGTGGTGAGACATACATTGATTCCATCCAATAAAAAAGTGAGTGCTAGAGAGAGTGTTCAAAAGTGAGCGTTGCCAGTATTTTTCAAAAAGAAATCATTATCTCGTACACGAACTCATCGTACGATACAATATCGTCACCCCCAATTTATCGTTACACATCAAATCATTTGGCCCACCTTCCACTTTCAATGACCCAAAATTTCATTTGCAAGCATACACTAAATGACAACTATACCCCTAAATAGCTACCGAATTTACCCAACAATGCCAGTGTTGGCCCCACTTTGTCTCATTTCTCAGAAACACCGCATGACTGGAATGCATAGAAAATAAAATCCTTTCAAGAATAAGTATTTATTTTCTTCAATTTTGTCAATGTCATCCAACTATATTAAATTATTAATATCATCAAAATTTCAAAATCATTCTTTAAATTACAAAATGTTAATGACATATATCCTTTTTATTTATTTGAAGCATGTCTAGAATTTGTTCAGTGTTTTTTTTGGACAATATATGAGACAATTTCACACATTATTATGAGGAATGTCATTAGTTAACGTATATACGACTTATTTCCTCTTTAAATGTGGTATTTAATTCACATGATCTAAGGAATGTACCTTTTTAGGAGTGGTTGAAGAGAAATATTATTTGAAGCAAATGAAGATGTTAGAGTCTTTGTATTGGCTTTGTGTTATGAAATATAATGTTCTAAAAATAATAAATATTTTGAAATAACACATGTTAATGTGGCTGTCACTATTCAAAAGACACAAAAGATTTATTCTAAATTTTAATAATGCTAGTATAATATTGTTGGGGACACTAAGTGGATGTTCAAATTTGCCAATACATGATGTTCATACGATTTTTATAAACTTAATGTTAATTGGACATCTCGTTATAGTTAGTTGTTAACAAGTCTTTTCTTTACTAGATTAAGAGGTTGTATAAGCTTTAACTATACAACATGATTTGAAATTTGTAAAAGACATGTTTTTCTTCTTCAAAATTTTATAACATAATCAGATGTTTTTAATATTTTTGACGTTGAATGTTCATCATCTATCTTTCACTTATGTCAACTCTATTATTAGAGATTGTATTAGTTTTAATTTTACTTTCATAGTTTGAATTTTTTTATAATGTAAATTACATGTGGATCAAAAAGATTACCTAGTATATTCTTACATTGATTTATCAAACTTTCGTTAATGAAACTTGTCATTAACATTCAAAAAATAGCATTTGCATGAGATATTAAAGAATCTTTTTCAATTTATCTAAAAATGTCCTTGATTCGATGTACTTGTCGAAGGTAATAATCAAGAGTTTCACGGTTCATTGTACTTCCACCCAAATTAGTCCCTACTCTACCATTATACCATAGATTAGGGGTCACCTAGGCTAGGATCCAACGAACCTAATATTTTACTCTCTTCAATTTTCAATAGATGACTCATTTAAAAATGTGTAATTTTGAGGTAACTTACTTTGACTATATTTTTCTACTAATATATAAAGATAAATAATATCATATAAGACGTAATTAAATTCGTCTCGATGTGTATTTTCAAAATATCAAATTTTCATAATTTTTTCTAATATATCATTCAAGATATTTAAGCTCAAAATTATGCATTTGACATGTGTAATAGAGTCAACTGAGACATGTATTGTGGGACGGAGGAAGTACTTAATTAACATAAGCAAAAATCAGAAACAACAACAACAAATTATCATTTAAAGTTCATACTAAAAACGACAAACTAAAACAACAAAATCCTGAAATGATCAAACACATAACAATTCACCTTCTTCATTCTTTTTCTGTTACAAATAACAATCCCTCTCTCTCTCTCTAAAACATTACACACAACCTCTTAAAATCTATCTGAAAACTAACAATTATAATCCTATTTATATTTATATAAATAAAATCTAAAAAAAAAAAGTAAAAGTAAAACAAACACGTGTAACCCGAACCCGATCAACAAGAACCGGGTCAAACACATCCATTTTCAGAATTTCACGATTTGAACCATTTCTTGTTCTCTTTTTCTTCGATTTTGACTTCAATTTTCACACCTTAACGATTTTCGCAGCTCTGATAACAGGATTCTCCCTCGCAATCGCTTCTCTACCAACCTTCTTATAATCATACCCACAATCATGCCGATCAGAATACCGATGATCTGCACAAAACAACTCCCCACATCTACATCGAAATCCAGCCAACCCAACCTTTCTCCGACACCCGGAGCATCTACTCACAACCCTCTTCACCTCACAAACCATCTTTTCATCAACCAAACCATGATCCGTTGACCCTTCTTCTTCTGATAATGATTCTTGATGAGATCTCTTCGGAGACCGAACAGATCTAGAACTAGAAGATGAAGGTGGTAATGGTAAAATTGTCGTTGATGCTGTGAAACAATTTTGACACATGTTGTTTGTTGAAGGGTTTCCGATGACACCACAGTTTTTGATACAAAGATTTATTATTGTTGTTTGTTGAAGGGTTTCTGGTACTACCTTAAATTCGGTCTCTTCATTTTCTGTTCTTTGAGCCATAAAAGTTTGTATGATTTTAAGAGTTTCTTATTTATGAAAGAGAGAGGAATAGAAGATATGAAGAAAGGGTGTTGTTGAGTTGTTATGTTTGTGTTTGTGGTGTTGTGAGGTTGATAATGGAAATGGAATATAGGCCAAGTAGAGAAAGCGTATCAAACATTTCTTTGTTGTTTTATTTTTTGAATTAAATTTCTACAAGTGGGTTTCTCTTTCTACCTCAACTCAAGTTGTTTGTTGTTCTACTTTTTCTTGCCACCTTTTCTTGTCCAAGAGGTATGTGTGACGTGTTTATGTCAATGATGATATTGCATATGATGAAATTAAAAATAGTAATGTGTATGTAACTTAATTTTAGATAAGGAAAATATGAATTAAATATTCAAGACCCTATGTATTAAGAAAGTGGATATTTATATTAACTTTGTTTGTAATCACTATTGTTTTTACAATTTTATCCTTAAAAGAGAGTTAGTTTATGTTTTCCATATGCTATTTATTGTTGATTGAAGAAAAAGATGTATAGTAAATAGGGTCATGTATGTAAAGAAATAATTAATGTAGTTGAAAATAGCATAGGGGTCTTATAAAAAAGGACTTTTTTTTCTTTCAAAAGGGTCTTATAATTAGGGACAGAGGTAGTAAATTTTATAGTGTTGAAAATATAAAATTTATATTTTCGATAAAAGATTTTTTATAATATTTTTAACTTGATTGCAAAGAAAAAACTTAAATTGTGAATGATTAGATTGTTAAAAATGATTTGAGCCACCAAGGAAAGTTCGCCACTCTTGGTGGCTTGAGTCTAGGCATGACAATGGGGTAAGGTTGATACGGGTTTTGTCTTCCATGTTCACATATCCTACTCTTAAATACTTAGATGCTACCTTACTCATACCTAATGGAGTTGAAAAATCGAATCTCAACTCCATCTCTGACGTATTCGGGTATTCCTGCCACATCCCCTGGTGGATATTTTTTTAATTAAAAAAATATTTTTGAGCTTCGTGCTCAATGTCCTAATGCATTATCCAGCATAGAGATGATAGTGATCGATGTCTATGATGATGGAGAAGAGAGATCGAGGGTGTGAGATTTGGAAGGAGAAGAAAAGGAGAACTTAAAGATGAGGGTGTCGTTTGAAATGATTTAGAGTTTAAGTTTCTATTTATATAAAAGGGATAATAAATTGATTTTTTACATTCGGGACAAGTTTGGGTATGGGTTTGGGGTAGGTATTTATATCTCCATTACCTGTTCCGTACCTGTGTTTTGAAATCGAGAAAACCCAAACTCATACCAAAACTCAATGAAAGCATGGGGAACCCGTCAATTTGGGTTTGGTTCGAACGGGTGCACATGGGTATGGGCTTTGTTGTCATGTCTACTTGAGCCTTCTTTGGAGATCGATGATGTTTCTTCTAGATGATGTATTTTGTTTAAGGATTCACATTAAGTTTGTGGCATGCTACACTGTGATCTATCTCTGATATCTCATATAGGGAACACGCGAAGAGATCTGTATTCGCCCTTAGGCATTTCACGGGGCCTTCTTCGACTAACATAGGTATATTAGCCCCGATCTCTACATTCTACGCCAGATTACCGTCTAGTTGTAGGATTTGAATTCTCCATCTGGTGTGTGTCTTTCAAAATAAAGTTTTGCTTCTAGTGGAGTGGCATCTCCTGACTTTTCTCTTCTTTTGGTTGTGTTTCCTCATGAGGCACATCGAAATTGACAACGTTGCAATCAAAGAGGTGTTACAGAGGCCCCTTTGAAGATGATCGTGGAGTCTGTTCCGTTGAAACCTTGGAGTTATGTGCCATCGTAGGATTTCAAATCTTCCTTCCTAAGGCCTGGTTTCTCGAAGGCGTCTTCATACATAATGTCGACGAAACTTCCCTCATCAATTAGACATCTGGCTAAATTATGGTTACTCGTGCCTACTATGAGTGGAAAAATCTTATTGAGCATTCTATTCACCTTCTCATCGTCAGTGAAGCAAGGTTTAGTCTCTTTTTCAAATTGCTGGTTGATGGGCTGGCCACATTGACGGCCAAAATTTGTGCTGTTTTTTCTTTTGGAGATTCCCTTTGAAGCGTTCATATGGGTCATGAATCCTCCGATGATGGCACCAAGGAAAGCATGTTTCCCATTCTTCTTGCTTTCGCTCTCGCTATCCGGGTTCTTGGATCCTCCATCAAAGACATTCAATATCTTTCTTGGAGGAGGAGACTCTTTTCAAGCTGGAGATTGCTTCCTCTTAGGGATTCGCTGATGTGTGAAGACTTTCGTGGCGAGTCTCTTCGCTTCTTCCTGTCCCCTTTTTTGGAAATCATTTTTTGTTGAAATGGTTGAGTTTCCCCTTTTTAAGCAGTTCTTCAATTGCGTCTCTCAGATGTAAACATTCACCGTTGTCATTGCCATGGCACCGGTGGAACCTGCAGTATTGGGACTATTCTGTCCTGAATGATTCTTTGAGCAGAGCTGTTTTTTTTATGCAAGCTTCTTTAAACTTTGCGTTCAGGCACTCCAGAGAATTCATTCACGAGAAGTGCTCGACAACGTATAGTTGTAAAATCGGGAGTGAGAGCCCTTGCTCTTCTCTTTATAGCCCTCGCCGTGTCACGTGTTGTCGTTCCCCCTGTTCTTCTGCCATCCTTTTTTCTTTGTAATTGATGTAAGGTTATGCCTAGACTAGAAGGTTACTCATATCTCTTTCCATGTACTTTCTAAGATTTCCTTCTTACCTTGGATGATGGCTGATAAGTCTTAATTTGGCGTATTTTTAACATTTGAATTCAATAATATTTGTGGAACTTTGGTCATACTTTAGAACTACTTTACTACAAAATATTAATTTCCATTTTCAGGACAAATAATGAAGAAAAGGAAGAATTTTCAAGGCCATAAAACTTATCACGACCTTGAGCACGACCGTGTGCATTTGTAGAGAAAAGAAAGAAGAAAAGGCAGAAAGTTAGGCATGGTATGTGCGCCTACCAAGCATGATTATGAGCCTTCTAAACACAGGAATATGAAAAGTTGTGAAAGAGCACGACCCCTAAGCACGACCATGTGTCCTGTGCAGTCAAAAAATGGTTGTTACAAACTTTTGCAATTCTCTAGTTTAAGGCATGTAAATCAAATTTAATGACTTGTCTATGATTTTAGATTATAAACTGGAATTATATCAGACTTGAAAAGCATCATGAAACACTTGTATTCTTACTCTAGAGTAGAAAGCAAACTTTTGGATTGCTATATGTTTCTAGTTTTTATTTTTTTTTCATTTTATATTTATTGTCCTATACATTTTTGGTCTTTTCATTTCTGCACTTTATATTCATGCTCTTTACATTTTGAGTTGTTTAGTTTTATGCCTTTTAATTTCATGTCTTTACATTTTAACCCGTTGTCTACTATGATCATCAGTCGGTAGACTTTTTTACTCTTGGGATTGTTGGACTAATCTAATGATTGAATCCTATTTTACCCAAGTGTAGAATATGTTTTATAAAAATTCATTTTCTAATCTAATCTCATCGTTGTTAAATTTTATAACAAATATCAAAAAAGAACCGAGAGGTAAAGTTTGATATTGCTATCTAATCATATCTCAAATATCAAACGAAGAATCGAGAAGTGAAGTTTGATATTGGATCAAATTAGATTAGACAAGATAACAAAACATGAGAATAGTTTTGTGAGTTTTTGGACAATAAGGCTGCACTCAAAGGGTCTCAATGATAATCAACCATGAGAATAGGCTTAATTATTGTTGAGATACATTCATGTTTGTGAGAGGAAACATGAAATACCAAAGAACATTGTCCTTAGAAATGAATTCATTATAAAATAGAGAAATAGATATGGAATGTTTAGAATTTAGTATTATGATGAAAACAACAATCCCATGACGCTTTTTAATATCTAACTTTTAATCCAAACAAATATTACTCTTAAAAACTTATTCCTTTTCAACTAATCAAAAAAGAGAATCAGATTGGTAATCATATAAAACTCCATGTGGATCGATATTTTTATTACTTGATAGAATTGTGCACTTGCAGAAACCTATCAATGGCGTTTAACACTGCCATTGTTTTTTGTTGTTTCCTTCTTGTAGTAAAATGGGAAGTAAATTCTTCACAGAGTTATCTCTAAGAGTCGATGGAGTTATCTTTAAGTCCTTTGAACCACGTCATCTCCACCCCCTTCATGGTTAATGCAAAAAGCTTACACTTCACTGCTTCTCTTCCCTAATGATAGTCAAGGAAGGTATCAATGTGTTATATGTGTTCTTTAGAATCATTCGTTCCGTCATAGTTTTCAAGCTTTAGAGGTTTCTTAAAGGCGCATTGAATTAGACATTCAAGGATTCTTCTTGTGAAAGGCCCTATTCTATGGTGATTGTGACTTCGTGTCGGGGAACATTCCTATTGTCTTATGTCACCATGACGATGAGGTGGGGAGCCTCTCTTGCTTCCTCAACGGCAAGAGGAACGACTACTACTTCCTTCGTCGGGATCCTCCGGAGGATTATTCTTCTTTGTTTGTGGCTTTTCCCTAACGTAGATTGTGTCGTCAACTACCGTTGGAGTACTATTTTGCTGGTTACGTTGCACCACTTCAAGTTATGTAGAAATTTCCGTGAGAATCTTCTCTTGATTCTCTTCAACTCGCCTCAACCTATTGTTCTATTATTGGATTAGACTTGTGAGGTTTTTCAAGAGTGTGTTCACATCTGGAGGTGGAGGCAAAGGATTCTACTCTTTCTTCTGATTGCGATTTCTGTTCGGAACAAACACGGTGGTCCTGACGGCGGAAGCACTAACGTTAAAGGAATCACATTAATCGTGGTCATTGGAGAAGCTTAGGTGTCATTCTTATCTTGTCCCACCGGTGTGAGAATTGGCATCAAATGATCTTGCAAAGTCTGAATCGCTGATCGAATTTCCACGACGATGGACGTTCTGCTTCCAGTATTTCTCTTTCAAGTTCCGACCATGGTTTCATGCGCATATAGTTGATTGTTTGACCCATTACGGTGGAGGAACGTGTAACCAAAAACAGTTACGGCGGAGGAACGCGTAACCAAAAACAGTTATGATGGAAAATCGTTTGAATCGTTGGGACTCAGTGAACAATCCCTTCTTTCTAGTGCCAATTGATATGTCTGGTGACAATCAGGGAATCTTAACGGTGGTTCTCGATGCTTTGATGCACGTTAGCACTCCAACACTCAAGTCAGCATCTAAAATAGGTGGTTATGTGCGAAATGTGGTAAAAGTGAAGTGTACCTTGAGGGTGACACTGGGTCATCCTTATATGGGTTCAGAGGACACTTGGCGATCTCTGTGAGGTGCAGCACCATCTCAGGAGGTTGTTGGCGATGATTTGGACGGTGGAGATGGATCCAAGGCGTGCTCCTGTGCGATGCACCACACATGACATCGCATGTTCATGTTCTACCTAGTTTTTCTTGGGCTTTGGGTTAACGGGCCTTGATTTGTGGGATTCTATCCGGCCCAAAACATTTATATTTCTATATCTTAACTTATATTTATTTGAAAATTGCTTTTTTGACATACAAAAGTTCACATTAACACAAGTAATTTACCTAAAAGCCCCCAACGGTAGTTAACTGCCGCCCAAGGAACCGGCAGCACTTAACTGTCGCTGGAATTAGCGGCAACACTTAACTGTCGCTGGAATCAGCGGCAGTTAACTGCCGTTCACACTAGTAAATAGAACCAGTGCAGTCTGCAATGGTTTTTCCAGCCATTTTGGCCTGTTTGTACCTGTAATTTCAAACGGCAATTCCGCATGAAATCAAACCGAAACAACAACATCCAGCAATCCCAAACATCAACATTTTATAGTTTATCAATTATTTGGCAACATTACACAAAACCGATACTGCGTTAACGCTTCACAATTGTTTGAAATTCGTCAAATTTTCCACATTATGCAACACATTACACGTAAAGTACATGAATTTATAATAAATGCGAAACTCATATATATATATATATATATATATATATATATATATATATAATTCATTAAAGGTTAAGTACATATTATCCAAAAAAATTGGTCATTGCATTATTATCCCAAAAAAAGGCGTCGGCGCATATCGACCAAAAAACGGATGAACACTGACCAAAAAGTGTCATATTTCACCTAATGAAATTAAATCATCTAAATGTTCCAAAGCATCTTCAAAGTCTTCGTTTTCTTTAACCGGAGTGTCATTCAACAAAATAGGATTGTCTTGATTTGTTGGTGTTTTTTGTGGAACCGGTCTCTCTCGAAGCTAAATCTCCATGAGTGTTTGGAAATGATCGTGTTGATCCAAAAATTCATCCTCCCATGTTGCTGCCTCGATGCTCCTGTGATTTCTCCACTCCGTGGATGATGGAGGTAGTGGGCAACCATCTTTCAATGAAAGAAGGACAAAATGATTTGGGATTAGACCAAGGCAAATCATGTTGCTTTTCGGGTTAACCGGAGGCCTACCTCTAAGTGGGAAAAAAGTCTCTGAGACTCCAATATCAAGGGTGGTCATCTATAACACCGGCCTATTGTAACGAGATGCAACGATATGTCTTATATCCGGCAATGTCAACCATTTGTCAGGAGGTGCAAACACCCACATTTTCTTGATCCCGTTGCTTCATGCTTCACTTTTGTCTTCGATACTTTGTGCTCGCCACTCCGTTCACAAACCAACTCCAACATAGCATTTCTACCTTCACAAGATCTTATAATGATAACCGTAAATCCAGCCCTATTTGCTTGTCGACGAACCCAACCGAGCAATTCGTCTTTATCTTTCCAAGTATCTCGGGTCGGAAAAAAATGAGTCGTGTCCACTTCGTTGTCACGAAGTTTCCACACATCAGAATTGACGCTTGAAGCCTCAACTTTAATGGAAGCTTCAACCTTCACGGAAGCTTCGACCTTAATGGGAGCTTCAACCTTAATTGAATCGACAACACTAGGTTTTCGATCACCCGGATCATCACTCGCATTCTCAACCATATCTATAAATAAACAACATATAATTGCTAAAATAATCAGTAAACATGTATCTAATATCATATAATAACATAATCAAACAAAAAAAACACAAAAGAATAAAAAAATTGAAAAAAAATTTAGGTAGTAGCACTGCCATTGGCAAATTTTACAAATTATTATAAGTGTCCAGCGGCAGTTAACAGCCACTGACTTCCCAACGGTAGTTAACTGTCGTTCAAGTTCGTGACAGTACAAAAAAAAACCAGCAAAACCAATCAAATGTAAACGAGTTAAAACTTGCAATATCTGTTCTTTGATGCGTATTGTGTGTAGAAACGTCCTAGCAATTGATCAGCAATGATTTGGAACCAAGATTTTGACACAAGATTTTTGAAATGGGTTTTTTTTAGGTATGGTAATGGTGAGGTAAGGTGATGAGTGAATAGAGGTAGGGTTTTTCTGGTTTTGGGGAAAAAAGCAACGGTAGTTAACTTCTGCTGAGGTCAGCGGTATTTAACTGCTGCCGGTTTTTCCAACAGTAGTTAACTACCGCTGGGGATCCTAACGTAATTTACTTGTGTCAATGTGAAGTTATAGATGACAAAAAAGCAATTTTCTTTTTATTTTACTTTCACGCTTGTTTAGTTCAAGTATCATTTCCTCTCAAGTTATTTAATCTCCAAACAAATCAACCATAAACCTTTTCAACCAATTTTAACCATAAAACCCAAATCAAATTCAAAGACATTTTTAAAACCAAACCTTAACCCCAAGAGTCTTATCTATTAACTTGTCCGGGCTCCCTCAATCGCACTAATTAAACATTTAATTATATTTCAGAATTGGTTAAATTTCTGAAGATTAGAACTATCTGTAAACAACTTAATATATTGGTTACATTACATGAATTTGCATTTAACAAATTTTATATTGACCTCATATAAATAATGGAGAGAATTCAAAATATTATCTAATACAATTGTAATATTTTCATTTGTATCCATTTCACCCTTCAATGAAATATATCTTACTTTAGTTAATTAATCTTTTAGAAAATATCCATAATTACAAATTTTCTAACATGCTAAATATTTTACTTTTAGTTTTATTTTCGAATTTACAATATTTTTGCTCCTTTTCTATTTGTGCGCTTTCTCTTTTTTTGGTAGTGGCCGGGGTTTGAACCCCGGACCTTACATATTTTATGCATTGTCCCAACCAACTGAGCTAAGCTCACGAGGACATTTGTGCGCTTTCTCTATTTGAATTTATAAGTTGTTGAAAATATTTTTTTGGAATCAATGAAATATATTTTATTTTAGTTAATTAATCTTTTAGAAAATATTCATAATTACAAATTTTTCTAACATGCTAAATATTTTATTAAATTTATAATATTTTTGCTCCCTTTCTATCTGTGCTCTTTCTCTATTTGAATGTAAAAGTTGTTGAAAATATTTTTTTTTAGAATTCAGTTTAATGAAAAAAATAATTTAATATATTTTATTTTTTCAACCAATTATAAATAATATTATAAGTGACTTTAAAGTTATTTTTCTCTAAGAGTAATATGTATTTATATTAATTCCCTTACTTGCATCACTTTCCTTAATATCTAGTTTTCATATTTTTACTTTCCTTATTACTATATTTTCTTATTTGTTTTTTTACTTACTCTTTTTCTTCTTAGTTTAATTGTTTTTTAGATTTTTTTGACAGAATGTTCTTAGATTTTCTTGTTACTTCATTTCCGTTTATTCATATTTATATTTTTTTTAAAGAATATTTATATTTATTCCCTATCTTTTATTAATATATATATATATATATATATATATATATATATATAAACACCCC